>Ga0172379_10000344_pt1 | contig 120580 bp, 118 predicted proteins | sample GrowelOW334metaG_FD_119756 | JGI IMG/M metagenome (GOLD analysis project Ga0172379, IMG submission 119756) | Groundwater microbial communities from an aquifer near a municipal landfill in Southern Ontario, Canada - Groundwater well OW334 metaG | ecosystem: Environmental > Aquatic > Deep... | reverse complement strand
TCCGCGCACTGAGAAAGCTCCTTATGTAAAATTGGCAATTCGTAAACTGGATACCATCAAGGTGTTTTTAATGATTCTCTGGGAAACTGAATCATTAGATGGCAAAAAGTATATAGCCCTGTCCACGCCTCTGGATGAAATCGGCAAAATGCTGGGAGGTTGGTTAGGCCAACTCAACAAACAAAACTCTCCCGGATGCCCAGGAGAGAAACAAAGATAGTAGCGACGGCAGAAGACCCACCGGTTATCGGCATTCCAGAAGTTGTCGGGGTTGTCATAGTTGTAGTTCAACCACAGGTCGTTGTCATCGTGTTCAACGTTGAAGATGTTCGGATCGCCATTGGAATCCACGTCGTGAAAGATATTATCCTTTGTCACCACTCCTTGATCCACCCAACTAGCGGCAGGATTTTAGAGTTGTATTTTATGCGGCATCTTCAATGCCTGAATATCTTTCACCAAGTATCTTCATTTTTTGAAGTTTCTGCATGCAACCTCTATTCCAAACCTTGGTCGAGAATATTCTCATTGCATGGATACTGGGTTCGGCCGCCAACAACCGTGATCGCTGGCATTATTTGCCTAATTCCATATTTAGTTTACCAGATACAGAAAACCCGCGTTCTTGCGAACGCGGGTAAGAGTCAAGTTCAAAGGGCCCAAAAGGGCAAAGAGCAAAGTGCCAAGAGTTACTTGCGACGGCAGAAGACCCACCGGTCATCGGCATGCCAGAAGTGGTCGGGGACGTCAAAGTAGTAGTCCAACCACAGGCCGCTGCCATCGCGCTCAACGCTGAAGAGGCCCGGACCGCCATTGGAATCCACGATGGGTTCCATGGCGATGCGTAACCACTCGCCATTGGGCTGGTCACTGTATTGCTTGCGCAATTCAGGTCCTGCCCATGCCGGGCAAAGACTGCCAACTTTTCGGATGGCATCAAAGATCTCAGTAGTAGTAGCTGTGTCTTTGCCAGTCAGTTCCTTGGTAGTAGCTAACATCAGTTCGACGCTGTTGACATCGAATCCTGCCATAAAGGCCAGTTTGTTCATGATGTCTCTGGCCCAGTTACCGATCTTGTATCCGCCCGATTCGAGTGCGGAGATGTAACTCTTCGCATCGTTGCAGGTTCGTTGCAGAACCTTCCATGCCGGACGCTCGATGATCGGCAGATGCAGGGCCTGCTCGTCGGCCAGTTCGTCGAAGATCTCCCAGAGCCGTTTGACAAAGCCAGGATGGCCTTTCGCAAGATTGGCCTTGGCTGTTCCACCTGGATACTTCCGAGTGGCGTCTTCAATCATGCGATCCAAATGGATAGCAAGACCTTCACTGACGGTATTTTCCTTGTCAGCTGGATTAGAGGTAGGCTGATGTGTCATCAGGTAGTCTCCCTTATCACCTTGTTTAGGTGCTGGTGGTTTGATTTAGTTGTTTGGAACAACTCCACCTTATACTTTTAACTTACCACAAAATCCGCTCCCAGTCAAGAGTTTTCAGCTCCCAGACCTGATTTTTAACGGATCAACGCGTTGAGCCGTTGAAACTCTACATAAGACATGAAATACAACGACCGTTGTATTTCATGTCTGTGGAAGTTCAATAGATTTTTCCTGCTAAGCCATTGGAGGAGGGATGTGCTGAAATGAGGAAAATCTCTGTGGGTGAGGCCATGTTTGACCCCTCACTAATTATGCCAAAGCAAATTAGTGAGGGGGAGTTTGGCCTGTTAACACCCAGAGATTTTGCCATTGAATAATCCCGACGACTTGGCCGTCCACACGGCACTACCACTTTGGACCTGCCTACCGGCAGGCAGGCGAGCAAAGTGGTAGCGAAAGAATTGGGTTGCTTTGGAAAGCAACAGATCCTTCGACTTCGCTCAGGATGACAGAAAAAGAGAGTTATTCTTTGAAGTATTTGCGGGCTTTGAGCTCTTCGGGCAAATACGATAAATCGGTTTGGCCTTCCATGGGAGTGTATTTATAATCTTTGCCGTAATTGAGTTCTTTCATTAATTTAGTTGGCGCATTCCGGATATGAAGTGGCACTGGCAAATTACCAAATTGTTCCACATCGCGTTTAGCTAATCCATATGCCTGATAAGCCACAATGTTTTTCTTAGCTTTAGCTAAATAAATGACTAATTGAGTTAAATGGACCGAGCATTCTGGCATCCCCAGTTTTTGACATACTTCAAACACATTATTAGCTAAAACCACCGCAAAATTATCTGCCAGTCCCACATCTTCGGAGGCAAACCTGACCAGTCGCCGAGCGACATACAAGGGGTCTTCCCCCGCTTCCAGCATCCTAGTCAGCCAATACAGCGAAGCATGGGCATCCCCACCTCGGAGCGATTTATGCAGAGCCGAAATAATATTGTAATGTTCTTCACCGTCCTTGTCGTACATCAGGTGCATTTTTTGTAGGACTTGTTTGACTAGTTCAAGCGTAATCGGTTGATGTTGCTCCGCACAAACTTCTAAAGTATTTAACGCCATGCGCGCATCACCATTAGCTAAGCGAGCTATCAAATCCAAGCTGTCATCATTAATTTCTATCTTAGTATCACCGAGACCCTTAGTTTTGTCTGCAATGGCATGATTTAAAATTTGCTTAATGGCCTCCTTGTCTAATTTTTGCAACACTAGCACCCGGGTGCGAGAAATCAAAGCTGAATTAATTTCGAAACTAGGATTTTCGGTGGTCGCACCAATTAGAGTTACTGTACCTTTTTCGACATACGGCAATAATGCATCTTGCTGGGCTTTATTCCAGCGATGAATTTCGTCAATAAACAAAATGGTCTTTTTACCTAGACGCTGATTGTATTCAGCTTGTTCAAAAATAAACCGAAGATCTTTTAGGCCACTATTAACTGCTGATAATTTTACAAACTCGGCATGAGTTTGTTGAGAGATAATATACGCCAAAGTAGTTTTGCCACTCCCCGGCGGGCCCCAGAGAATCATTGATGGCACATTGTCGGCTTTAATAGCTTCCCGCAAAAAAGATTTATCCCCGACTAATTCTTCCTGACCAAAAAACCCCTCCAGCGTGGCTGGGCGCATCCGATCGGCTAGAGGTGTGGCAAAAACAGCAGTCTTCATAACTGTCTATTATAATACTTCAGGGGTTGCTTAAATTGATACAGCCAAGCGACGATGTCCATCCTGCGTTTCATCTCATTGGGAATAGATCATTAGTCTCTCCCAATATAGATAGCGCTACGAAGGACAGCCTACGCTTTTGTTCTATTTATAATGGCTGGTACAACCAGCCGAAGCTACTAAATGTAGCGTAGGCTGGAGCCCACGAGCAGACTTGAACTGCTGACCTACTCCTTCATTTATACCTCTCCTTAGATATTATCGCCATATACGAGAGGATTAGACTGTATCTTAGACATTTCCCTCACGAGATGATGCCTCCCTTGTCAGTCGTTCGGGCGATTTTACCGCCACGGTCTTAATTAGGCACTAATCTTTAACCGTTATTCGGGATTCACTAACAAATTTCTTTGCTAGTGGGCAGAGAGTGAATGCTCTACCATGGAGTTGCTCTACCAGCTGAGCTACGTGGGCCTGACTACAATACTAATTTAACATACTCATCAACAAGTTTTTTAATTTCTTATTGTGGAAGTAAACCGTTAAAACACCATACTTAGATTTCTTTTTATAACTACCTACCCCTCTAGTTGGGGTTACTATTACTTTTGGCAAGAACTGTTGTCTGGGAAACCCGATGATCTTAACCCAGTAATTTAATGCTGTTCCAGGATCAGTATCAGAGAAAATCTGCAACCCAAATCTTAACTTATCCGGGTTAACTTGGCAAATCTTAATTAAGAAATCTATATATTTATTAATTAAGCTCGAATCTGTGTTGCCCAATCTGACTGAATTCTTATCCGCTTTATTGCCCTCACCCCAATATAATCCTAATCCCATGCCTAACAATTTAACTCCTTCTAAGGTGCTGGGATAAGAAAACCGAAAAGGATCACCCCCCGGATTACGTTTAAGATACATAGCATCACTTATATTCCTTTTGGGAACACCATATTTTTTGAACCAATAGTTTATTTTGTTTTCAGAGCAATTAAAATGCCTGGCTATAGCAGAAACAGAGTATCCTTTTTTAATATATAAGTCCGATAATCCGGGTTTAGAAAAAATCATACTTTGATAATTTATAAATTCATTATAGGTTATTAAGATAATAACTCCAAGTATAGATATTGCTCTGTTATAAAAAGTTAAAGAAAAACTCCCCCGTTTTTATTCAGGGGAGCAGAATATTTTCGAACATTAATCTCGCTTGCCATACCAATGTGTGCCTTCCAGGTTATGTGATCTAACCTATGGGCATACTCTTCTGCTGGATGGCATTAAGCTCGTTATTGCCGCTTTCTTTTGTGCGACAGTACTCGCCTAGTGAGGATGTTCCGCCGGCTTTTCTCTTCGCCGTAGTAGCTTTCTTGGTTGTCGAGTGCAGGTGGGCCGTTCTGACTAACTTCTCGAAATTGGTTGTTAGTGAAGAAGTACCATCTGGTGATCCACGCCGTGGATTCATGTTCGATTATTCCTCCTTTTTTGCCGTATTTATTCGTTCCTTCGCACAACCGTCCTGAAATTTGATCGATTTTTACGTAGAAATCGTGAAGTACACCCTCTCTCGTTCCGGCTATTAAGCAGGGAATCACGAGGGAAAAGAACATGCCTCTCTACCAACACTACCGACACTTAGGTCGTCCGCATTTCCTTCTCCTTTCATTTAACGAGGGTTTCTCGTTACTCTGCGCAGTTCGGCCTTACGTGTTGTTCACTAATACTAAATGTCTCATGATGTAAGCACTCCTTTCCGCAACAAGAAAAGACCCATGCCCCTTCCTGTGCGAGATTTGATATTTCAAGCTCCAACAATATATTAATTATATTATACAATAAAGCGCCTCCCCCTTTTAGAGAAAGGCGCGTTTTTCGATTGGTCGATCCGTGAGAAGCAGCTCCACTGGAATAGAGCGCCGTAAGCGGCAACAACTTGCAGCGGGTGACTTAATCTTCACGCTTTTTTTATGGCGCAAGAACACCCAAGTACTGCCTGTTTAATGCTACTCTGGCGATATGCCGTGGGCCGACTCACGATCTCCGGATAACAGTTTTTGCCACTGAACTCCACTGAGTTACTGGGCATCCTGGGCTTCTTCGCTTCGGCTTCTTCGACTGTTAATTTTACTGGAGGCTTCCTGGTCAGCTTTCTTTTTTCTGATTTTGGAAATCGACCTGCCAAATAAATGTCTCATAATAATCTCCTTCTTGCTCTCCTTGCTGAAAGGAAGCAATAAGCGTCAGATTATTCTAGGTGCGCCAGACTGCTATAGCCGGCCCGGCTACTTTTTTATAGTCCGAGCAGTGCCTAAGAAAGTACCGAAGAATAAACGCCCGGGGTGGTATATAAACCACCTTGGATGCGGCAAAGAAGAGTTACTCTCTCTCGCCCATCCGTTGATCTATTTACGGTATGGAGTCGGTGGGTTGCTCCACGAAAAATCTCTCATACTGATTCTTCATGAAAGCATACCCAATCCATTCTATTCAATGTACAATTTCATTTACTGAGTAAATTATACAACAAAAAACCAGTCATTGCCCAATAGCTGACCTTACGTTTTTCTACATCACCTAAGAATGCTTGATGGTCCTACTTTCCAGTATCCTCAGTAGAAGGAATTATTTTCGTATCACCCAACTTTTCAGTTTCTTCTAGCGGTTCTATTGATGCAGTTGCTTCAGGCGTCTGATTCGCCGGATGATAAGGCTCTTTGGTAGTTTCTTCTTGTTGATTCCCCTGCGGGAGTCCGGTAATAAGTTCGAATATAAAACGAAGCCAGACAAAAAGGAGTTGTTGAAATGTCTTTGCTAAGGTCTTGGTCATTTCTGGTGTTAATCTCTCTCCAGTAGCTGGATTCCTCACTTCTTCGCCCTTCGAGTTAAGACCAGTTTCAATCATGCTTTGTAATTCTTGCAGGGTGAGAGATTCAAATAGTTTAATAAACTGTTTACCTATGGTTACAAGTTCTTCATCGCTTAGTAATTCTTCTAATGACAGGATTTCTTCTGATTTGGTTTTATCGGGATTTAAACCTTGAGATTCTTTTTCAGAGAAAGCCAAGTTCAGTTCTGTGGTCGCTTCATCTATTTTTCGTTGAATGTCTGCTTCTGATTCAGTTGAAGGAATTTCTTCTTTTTTTATACCCTCAGTTGGACCTACCGGCTCTTGACCAGGCTGGTTTTCTGTTTCTGTTATTACTTCCTCTGGCGACACTTCCGTTTCTGTCCCGCCTCCAAGATCACCTATGTTTTCACTAGAGTTAATTTCAGAAAGATCTGGGTTGGAAAAGGTTTCGGTCGACATATTAATCAGTTTATAAATATTATTTCATTATACTATACTTTTATTGATTTGTCAAGACTATTATCTTTTACTAGATAATACCCTCTGTATTTCCCAACCCCTTTCCCAGGTCCGAATCCCAACTATCTCAATATCAGAAAATTGCTAGCCACCGGATGGTGGTAGGCAATTTTCTGGTGCCGGGAGTAGGATATGGAACCTGTCGTCCCGATGTTACATCGGGACTCCTCGGACCCTTGCGGTCCTGCCTGCCGGTAGGCAGGTCCGACACCCCTCGACTATTGCTCGGGGTTGCCTCCACTACGGGGAAACTCCCGTTTCCCCGACCCCTTTCCCAGGTCCGAATCCTAATTAGATACATAGCAAAAAATATTGCCCACCTAAAGGTGTGTAATATTTTTTGCTGGTGCCGGGAGTAGGATTCGGACCTACGCAGCCATAAAGGCAACGGTTTTACAGACCGCTCTCGTTGACCACTTGAGTATCCCGGCATGTTTTCAATATTATGGAGCCGGTGATGGGATTTGAACCCGCGACCTTTCGCTTACAAAGCGATTGCTCTACCACTGAGCTACACCGGCATCCTATATTTCAATCTATCGCTCAGCTAATCAAGAATATCAAAATTGTAATTCGACCGCTTCTTTTCCCCTACCCGGCATTGGAACCCGAGCGTACTGGATGATGAAAATTAGCACTTCGTGAAGCCGGTTATACCGGCGAGAACGGAAAGCTATATTTTCATATTATCCAGAGCAAGGGTGACTGCCGGAGGACTTTGGTTACTTTCCTTGGGAAAGTAACTAGAATTACTTTAATTTGGCTTCGGCGTCCGCTAATAATCGCTTATACTCATCGTTATGCGGTTCCAAAATTAAGGCCTTTTCATAAGCGTCCGCTGCTTTCCGGTGCTTTTTGGACATAAAATAAGCCAGCCCTAAATTCATAAACCGCGAGGCTACCTTATTGTTAATGGCAATCGACTTTTCGTAACTTTCAATTGATTCTTCATATTGGGCTTGCTGATAGAACAATAGGCCTTGATTATTGTAAAAAGTATCATTATCCGGCTCCAATTGCAAGGCTTGCTCTAAAGCGTGACTTGCGTCTTTATAGTTTTTATCGCCTAAATAAACCAACGCTAATTTATTGTATAAACTGGCGGCTTGCGGATCTTTAGTAATTAGACGCAAATAAATTCTTTCGGCTTTATGGTATTCTCCCGTTTGAGCCAAGCGATCTGCCCGAGCTACCACATCTTCATCATCATCCTCTTCTTCGTCTTCATCTTTAACTAATTGACGAGCTTCGTGAGACAATCGTTTAACTACCTCTTTTTCGAGAGGCAATTTTTTCAGGATCATAATCAACAAGACTACGGTTGCGGCAAAAATAATCAGCTCTAATATGGCCATCTTTTAAAAATATCTCCTATTTAGGTTATATCCCAAGAATCTTTCTTATTATAACAAACCTTAGACGATAGAGAGTAGAGTCGCTTCTAAAGCAATCCGGACATTGGCGTTATTTTCTAAAGCCAATAAGACCGATTTTAAGCGGTCAATAATACGGATGAAATCAGTTGTGGAATAATTCTGGGCCAAATCCGCCAAAGGACCGGTGGTATTATTTAATTTTCCTAACCAAGCTCGGTGCGCTAAATTTAACCACATTTGCACTAAAACTATGGCTTCGTCGCGATCTTTAATGTTAGCCAGTTGCAATATTTTGTACACATCTTTTTGCAGCCAGATACCAAAATCAGCCATACCTTTAATGGATTTATCCAATAATTTATCATCTTGCAATAATCGGCTGGTCATTCCGACCGCTCCATTGGCCAAAGCGATGATTTCTGGAATTTGCTTAGCCTGTTGTGTTTGTAAATAATCAGTAATTTCCGCATCAGACAAATAATGCAACCGCACAACCTGCACCCGCGAAATAATCGTCGGTAAGATATCAGTGGCTTCCCGGGCAGTCAGGATCAACACGGCTCGCGCCGGCGGCTCTTCGAGAGTCTTCAACAAAGCATTAAGAGCCTGGGGGCTAAACCGATCAATATTCTCGACAATACCCACTTTTTTAGATGATTGGACAGGTGACAAATAAATCGCATGGATAAAATCATCGACCGATTGTTTCCATTGGTTTTCGTCGCTATCGCCGCTATTTTTTGCGAGAATGTCATCAAAGATAACTGTATCTGGATGGGGACGCTGAGTATTGTCTTTGTTATGCAAGCTAGCTGCCATCAGTCGCGCTAAAAACCCTTTTCCGACATAAGGAGGCCCGACTAATAAATAAGCCGAGCAACTGCCCATAACCAAGCCTTTAGTTAATAAATGTTTCGCCTGGCTGTGACCGACCAATAGCTCCAAATTGTGATCAAGTATGGTTATATCCATTACTCATCATCATAGCAAAAAGAAAAGGGTGGCTTGCTTGACCACCCGCAGGGCAGAGATGGGGAACCAAGACTATATTTTTATTCTTATTGTGATAACAAGAATTCTAATTCGTCTTGGAACCCGTCAATGGCTATTCTGGCTTCTTCAATGGCAGTTGCAGCAGCTTGCTTGAGACACTTAAACTGCTTCTGTTTTTCCTTATTCCCCCCAGCCACGGAGAACTTCTTGATACTAGCCATTAACCACTTACTAGCATCGGAAAAATCTTCGATCCTGGCATCGAGATCATCTATTGTTATCATTTAGCTTTTCCTCCAAAAGAACAAAATGATATCTACAAATTACATGAAAAACAGCTCCTGTAAATAGTTTTATACTAATTAACTGAAACAATAATTAAGCAGCGGTAGCGACTTTGGCTTTGTCGGTCACCTTATCCACTAAGCCATATTTCTTCGCTTCATCGGCCGACATGTAGTAATCGCGATCGGCATCCTTCTCAATCTTATCTACCGATTGGCCAGTATGATCAGATAAAATTTCATTTAAGATAACTTTGATGCGGAGGATTTCTTTGGCTTGGATATCGATATCGCTAGCTTGGCCTTGAGCCCCTCCCATCACTTGATGAATCAATATCCGGGCATGGGGCAAGGCAAACCGTTTGCCGTGGGCGCCAGCGGCCAACAGGACGGCTGCCATAGACGCTGCCATTCCTACACACATCGTGGAAACATCGCATTTAATGTGCTGCATCGTGTCATAGATTGCCAAACCGGCTGTGACCGAGCCTCCCGGGCTATTGATATACATATGAATATCCTTTTTCGGATCTTCGCTTTCTAAAAAGAGAAGTTGGGCAATAATTAAATTCGCCACATTATCATCGATCGGCTCGCCGATAAAAATAATGCGATCTTTAAGCAAGCGTGAATAAATATCAAAAGCGCGTTCGCCAAACGAAGACTTTTCGATCACCATCGGGATTAAATTCATAGGTTTACCGGTTAAGAGTAACTGTTCCTATTATAACATCCCTGCTTTGTTGTCATCCTGGACCGACTGGTCGAAGACCAAGTTCGGATTCAGGATCCAGGCCTGTCTGCCTGCCGGTAGGCAGGGATTCCGGATTCCATCCTTCGCTCTCCGAGCTACGGAGGACTGGCGCAAGTCCGGAATGACAAGTTATTTTTGTTATTTGGTGGCCATCTGCCAGAGCTTATCGATGGCCATCTGACCAGAGAGCAATGTTTTGAGCCGGCCCCGTTCCCACTCTTGCTGATATTTTTCGACAATTTTTTCTTTATCGGCCGGATAGATCTCTTGCAACCGAGCAATTTCTTTATCAATATCCTGATCGGTAGCTATAATATTTTCCGCTTTCTGAAAAGCATTCAATGCCAGGCCAGCCAGCACTCGCCTTCGGGCCGTCGCTTGCCAATCTTCTCGCAGTTTCTGTTCAGTCATCTCGGTTTTTTTGAGATATTCGGCTAAAGTCGTTTTTTGATGTTCTAGTTGATGCTCCAGGTCGTGTACCATTCCGTCAATCTCTTGCTCTACCAATACTTCCGGCAAATCAACCTTGGCTAATTTAATTAGTTGGTTGATGGCTTCTTCTTTTTGCCGATCTAATTCCTGTTTGGTCGCATCTTCTTCTAAAAACTTGCTGATATCTTTTTTGAGAGCTTCGAGGTTATCGAATTTTCCGACTGCTTTAGCTAACTCATCATTTAATTCCGGCAATACCACCGCTTTCACTCGATGCAATTTAACGGTAAATTCGACAGTTTTGTTAGCCAGATCAGCTTTGTAATCCAGTGGGAATGTAATTGAAAAAGTCTTTTCCTCGCCCGCTTTCATACCAATGAGAGCAGTTTCAAAATCAGGCAAGAATACGCCATCGCCTATAATTAACGGATGATTTTTGCTGCTACCTCCTGCAAACGGTTTCCCCTCAAGTTTGCCCTCAAAATCGATTTCCGCCCAATCGCCGAGTTTAGCTTCCCGCTCAACTAAATTAAAAGTCGCCTGTTGGCGTTGAATATTTTTTAAAACTCCATCAATCCGGTCAGCATCCACTGCGACGGGATTTGGTGCAATTTTAATAGTTTTATAATCCCCTAATTCCACTTCTGGCAAGGTAACGACTGTGGCAGTAAAGACTAAAGGAGTTTTTAATTCAACTTTTTCTACGGAAATTTTCGGCGGGACGATTGGTAAAACCTGCTGTTCTTTTAGTGCTGTTAGATAAAACTTATTGATAGCGAATTCCGCCGCTTCACTAACCACGCGAGTTTCCCCGACTTCATTCATAATTACCTCAAGTGGGGCTTTGCCGGGACGAAATCCGGCAATTTTTAGACCCTGTGAAAGTTTAGTCGCTGCTTGTTTGATCGCTTCCTGCCACTCTCCTTCTTCTAGTGCGATTTTCAGCTCGACCTGTGATTTATCTACTTTTTTCTCTGATTTCATACGCAAAAATTACCTATAAAGCCATTATATCCTGCCCCAAACCCTTCTCTCCGTCAACCCTCTCCGTATTTAAACCTAATGATTCTGTTTGGTTCCAGGTAGTAGACAATATTAGAACCAAAATAACTAAATCTCTAATTCGACCAGAATCGGAAGATGGTCAGAAAAATCTGTATGTACCACTTTTGCATTCACAACTTTAATGTCCATTGTTTTGAATATAAAATCCAATCTCCATTCAAGTGATTTAGCAGTAAACCCGTTATAATTAAAGTCTTTTGTGGTCCAGGTTTTTTCTTCATAATTGGGTCCTGCATTATCTAATGATTTCTCTAATTCTTTTATTAATTTGGAATCTTCAGGCGTATTTAAGTCGCCAGAAAATATAAAATTGGTTTTATGGTCCCCAATCAATTCCAATAGTTTGTTCGACTCGCCTTCCTTTAACATATTTTCTTCAAAAGCGTCAGTATAGGACATATGTGTCGTTCCGATGTTTAGCATTGTATTATCGGGCAATTGAATCTGAGTCTCTACGTAGATTCTTCCTTCATCGGAAAAATGAGTTCTTGGTTCCACTGGCTCCTTAACAAAACTAGTTTCTGAATAATTTATGGGGAATTTCGCTAAAATAGCGTTTCCTTGCCCACCGTGGTCGGTGTCCGTAGTTCCGAGAGCACCTTTCAGATGGAGTTTTTCTTTAATATACTCAAATTCGTTGTTATCCTTGCTGATGTTTAGTTCTTGCAAACAATAAATATCAGCATTAACTTCCTTTAGAAGTTGTAATTTGTTCTCTACGTCTTCTTTAAACCAAGTGTTCCATTGTAATAATCTTATTTTCATAACCAAATTTTACCACCAAAATTATAACTCACGACATAGGGTAAATAAAAAAAGGCTCCACTAAGCCTCAATTTATTTGGCTCTCTATCTTGGAAGAAGTTAGGGTTTATTTTCAAACAAACCAGTTCTTGTCTTTGTAGATAATATATACCTTATCCTGCTGCAACCTCTCTTTGAGTGTAGTGGCTAAAGATATTAGGGTATTTTTAATCTCGCTGTCTTTTAGTTTGGCATCGGCTATCGAAGAAGCTTCTCCTGTGTATACTCCTACTTCGGCTACCGAGATTAACTTGCCATCTTTTCTCCTACCATGAGCTGGAAAGAATAGTTTACCGAAAGAAAGGACACCATTTACCGTAGGTAATCCCTTGTTTAATCGTCCTGTCATCCACTGCTCAACTACTTTCTCGGCAAATTTTGCAGTATAAGTCTTGCCGGTTCCAGTATAGCCAGCACTCAGGCAGAAGGTTATTTTATAGCCTTTAGTTTTCATCACGATCCTATTTTATCAGTTTTAATCTAATATTTTGATATACAAAATAACCGGCTCTTATAACAGACAGTATTGGCCTGCTATTCCGTAGCTGCCTGCGAAGGATGGAAGATGCCCGCATTGACTCGCGACAAGTCGAGGCAGGTTAGGACCGGTTTTATAGTTTTTAGATAAAAATAAGCCCTGTTGCAAAACAGGGCGATCAATTTTTGAGTAATAACTGCATATCAGTTTAGGGCAGGACTTTTACTAGGTTGTCAGTGCAGATTTCTTCCGTGACTCCGAAAATCCTTTGGCAGGGTCAGATGGGTTGGTGAAACACTGAATCAGGTCAGTTTCAGGAAAATGTTCCCTCATTGCCGCATTCAGTTCAGCCGCTAAATAATTAAGAACCTCACCAGTTCGTTCGGGCTTATCAAATAATCCGATAACTTCCACGATGATAGCGGTTCCAGGGTCACTCTCTAACTTATCGGTCGGGTAAATCAAACATGTAATCCCTTTTTCATCGTTGATACCAAGCTTTTCGACGCCCATTATTTTCTGCACAATGCTATTGCGCAATGCATCGCGTTTTTCAGCATCGGCAACAAGGTGGCCTGATACTCTAACTAGCGGCATAATTCATCACTCCTTCTCTTATATTAGTGTGCATTCATAGGCTATCTCCTGATTGCCAAGAATACAATAACAATATACGAAAAAACAATTTTAATCAAGCAAATTAGTGACTACTAGAGCATCTTTTTGTGATTTGACTCCTAGGGATAGATAATATCACAGGATCTACCCTCATAAGTAAAACAGCCCGAACAAAATTGTTCAGGCCGTTACAAGATACAACAGGGGAAATTACGCCGATACAGCCAGGCATTTAGGTATCGCCGTAGTATGTTTGTCAGCGATAAATCGGGAAGCAATCTCTTTATTCTCGAATATATAGACCGTCCCCACTTCTCTAAAACTAATCACACCGTAGCTTTCCGCCTGGGGTCTTTTCTTTGAATCGAACGGATATATTATTATGGGACGACATTCGTGGAAAGATTGCCATAAATGGGTCGGGCGGCGACTAAGCCGTTCGACCTTCTGTAGCTGAATCTGAAGCCCCTGACATACGGTTACGAGCCTAATGGTATCGATTTGTCCAATAAACAATCCTCCCGATTCCGTGAAGACAAGGATCTTATCCTTCATATCTTCAAGGGGGAAATCTTCCCATCTTGTGCCATAACACCTGAGCGCTCTTACTAACGCAGAGGCAATTTGGGTTTTTTCTGATGTGACAAGGTTCTGCACCACGAGCTTGGGATGAAGGCTATCCAATTCGATTTCTCCGATAACTTTCCCTATATCTTTAGCGCTGCCTCCATTCGGAATAACCAAATCGGTTATTCTCGGATAATCGTCCGTGATCACCATTTTATGAATGTTTGAACTTATTTCATCCACAACCTTATCTGTGATGATATCTTTTATGGACAATAACGAACCGATTGTATCTTTTACAAAACGCTTGTTTGCTACGACAGTGCCGATAGACCAGGGGTCATTAACCCCCCCGAAAGTCCGGGGAACAACTAAGTCCCCTAGAACAATTCTAGCGAATAGTGACATAAATTTCCTCCATGTCAAGAAACGATTTTAATACTTTAAGATAATACATATACTAAAAAATAGCTAGGAGTCCTGATTTACATAGAATTGACTATTCCTCCAGCAGATAGATCTTTTGTGCTCATTATTTCAACAGCTCACTGGTCTACATCCGACCAGCTGGCGGATAGCGAAGAGCTATTGGTTTTAGATAAAAGAATAGACCGCTTAAAAAAAGCGGTCCTTGATTTCGGGTGAGTACAGGCATTGAACGAGTTGAGAGTAGAATTTGTGAGGTGAATTATGACAACCAGAGGTCCAACAACAAATCCAGGAATTTCTGGAGCCGCAGAGGCAGCTCATCGAATGACTCGAGAGATTCTCTTTCTGAGCAGAAAGAGGGATCAATATAGATGATCACTGTTTCACCCCGCAGAACTTGGGCAGGGAATGTTGCTACATAGAGCAATTTCTTCCGAGCTTTTCGAGCCTTCTGAGTTTTCCGAGCTTTTCGAGCTTTTTGAGTTTCTCTAGCTTCGCAGCTAAAGATTATACGTCCGTAACCAGAAGACTCCACTAGTATCTCGAGAGGAACACAAAAGATATTGGCAATATCCTGAAGTGTTTTAACTGAGATTTTGCCGACTCTCACAAAAGTGTGCTTCATTAAGGTTCGACCTCCTTTCTTTCAAGGCACACACCTTGAAAGTAAAAGTATGGTAATGTCTAATAATATAACGGAGGTAGGTTTAGCACAAGCTCCCACTATTAGAATTCAGACTCTCCAAAACCAGACATTGGAGTCTGAGCGTTTTTTCCCCAACCCGGACATTGGAGTTTGAGCGTCATGGCTCAATAAAATTACCGCTTATGGAGCCAGCTGTTCGAGGCCGATGTGCTATCGGCCGAGTTTGGCGAAATAGAAAGGTAATTTTATTAGAGCCATAGCGAAAACGACTGTCCGGAGCTTTTACGCCACTTTTCCAGAAAAGTGGCAAAGAAATGTTTTTGTTTATGTCTGGATTCCCGCCTGCGCGGGAATGACGGAAAATGCAGGAGGGGAATTTAACGGGTTTCGAAAGTAATCGTATTGCTGGTATAAGTAGCTCCGCCTTTGTCATAGAGTTTAGCATAAGCACTATGTTGCCCCTTGATCCCGCTTTCAACTCTAGCCGTGTACGCTCCGGTAGCGTTGGGCAAAAAAGATTCTTCTAATTTATTGTCTAAATAAATTTCTATCTTCTGGATATTAAGCTGCTTCCCTTTCTCGGTCAGCTGCGCTGATAAATCTAACGGGAAGAAGCTGGTACTGGGATTAGCCATAGTGACCATATCAGAAGATTGGGCCTGCCCCGCTATCACACTGATAGAAGTTTCTACCGTGCTCCCATCTTTTTTAAATAGCCGGGCCGTTACTTGATGGCTCCTCCCATCTAAAACTACTCCGGTGACTTCGGCTGTCCAGGGCGCCTGAGTTACTTTACGCACTAGATTGCTGTCGTAATAGAGCCCAATCTCTTTAACCACAGTTTCATTCTTGACCGTGGCGTTAATAGTAAAATTGCCGGCGATCTGACCACCATTCTGGGGCCAGGTGATATTAATTTCTCCTCCCGTGATTACCGAGCCATCATAGTATTGCGTCGGTACATTATTATAACCGTTCTCCTGCGCCCATTTTAATACTGGGTTTTCCCAGGCCGAATTATCTGGCCTTTCGGAATGCAATTCTGTGTAGATTTTATATTCCACTTGGTCTTCTGAGTAGCCTGATGGCGCCAATAAATCGGTGCCTTTGACCACGCGGACTCTTTTGTGCACATCATCTTTTTCGGTTGGGGCGTTCCAGCTAGAAAATACTTCAGTTTTTGTGCTAGGCGTAGCATCCGTGGGTAATTTGCCGGACAATTCATCTACCACTACTTGGCGAATACCTTCCGGCACGGGAAACGCTTTGACTGGCATATTAGCAGTCGCTTGCCGCATATAAGCATTCCAGATGGGCGAAGCCACGGCATAGCCGGCGGCTTTATCCATTTCGGAATTATCATTATTGCCCGCCCAAACTCCCGTGACCAAATCGGGAGTATAACCTATCGTCCAGGCATCACGGTAGCTTTGAGTAGTTCCGGTCTTAGCCGCTACCGGCCGGCCCGGCAAGGTAAGATATCCTCCCGCAGGAAAAGTCGGCACCCTGGCCGCATCATCACTTAAAATACTGGTCACTTGATAGGCGGCTTCGGCGTCAAAAATCTGCCGCAGAGGCTGAGGCTTGTTTTGTTCCAATACCCTGCCCCGATTATCGACAACTTTTAATACTGATAACGGCTCTGTCCATTGCCCGCCGGCCGCTAAAGCGCCGTAAGCCGAGGTTAACTCTAACAATTTAACTTCCGCTCCTCCCAACACAAGCGATAATCCATACGTGTCCGGTTTAGTCATAGTAGTAATACCGATTTTGTGCGCTAACTCAATCGCCTCATTCACTCCTACATAAGCTAAGGCTTTTACGGCCGGCACATTCAAAGAATTGCCTAACGCTTGCCGGATAGAGATTGGACCACGGGATCTGTTGTCATAATTATACGGATCATAGCCTTGGCCAAAATTAGTGTGCACATCCATTAACATAGTGGCTGGACTATAGCCCTTCAAAAAAGCCGCCGCGTAGACAATCGGCTTAAAGGCTGAGCCGGGTTGCCGTTCGCGGGTGGCTACATTAACATATCCCCCAATGGATTCATCCAGATAATTAGCCGAACCTACCATCGCCAAGATCTCGCCGGTATGCGGATCGATAGACACCAGCGCTGCATTGCTGGCACTGTATTTTTCTTTATTAGTCTGGGCTTTGGCCGCCACAATATCTTCAGCAGCTTGTTGTTTAGTCCAGTCCAACGTTGTTGTAATAGTAAAGCCGCCTTCTTCGAGCGCGCGGTCGCCGTATTTCTCCGACAACAATTCTTTTACATACATTACAAAATGAGGCGCTCGGATACTATCTCTTTTAACCAAAAAAGTGAGTTTCTGAGTTTTAGCTTCTTGGCATTGTTTGCTGGTGATATAACCCAGTTCCAACATCCGATCCAATACCCAATCTTTTCGCGGGAGTAAGCGCTTTTCATAATCTCCGCCGTACGGCGAATAGTAAGACGGGGCTTGCGGCAGAGCCACCAGCGCGGCTATTTCGGCGAGAGTTAATTCTTTAACCGATTTGCCGTAATAACCCTGCGCAGCTGTTTCGATGCCATAATAACTGTTGCCATAAGGAATACTGTTGAGGTACATTTCCAGAATCTTGTCTTTGGTGTAGAGTTTTTCTATCTCCACCGCCAAAATAAATTCCCTCATTTTACGAAAGATGGAACGGCTAGACGTTAGAAAGATATTTTTAGCGTATTGTTGCGTGATCGTGCTACCGCCCTGGAAACCGCGACCGGTCAACGGTTTCAGAACTAATCCGCGGAGTAAGCCTTTGACATCAAAACCGCCGTGGATATAAAAATTACTGTCCTCGGCAGCTAGGGTGGCTTGCTTCACATAATCCGGCGTGTCTACAAATGAAACTAGCGTCCGGCGCTGCTCGCCATAAATGTCATACAATACTATCCCGTTGCGATCGAGCACTTTAGTGGATTGGCCTGATCTTTGAATGGTCATGCTCGAAGGATTAGGCAAGCCGATACTTAAAACCGCGGCCAAAAACGAGAAAAACAGCACTACGATTATACCTGCGCCTAAAACTAGTTTGGATGGACTCTGAATACCCAAATTCTGCAGCCAACTGGCCATAGTTTGTTTATGGCGACGCAGCCAGGCACGGCGACGCCAACGCGACCGCGTCACCGCTGAATTGTTCTTAAACAACGGCAGTAATTCTCCCACTCTTTATCTCCTTTGTTACAATCCATATTATATAACAAAGTAGCGCTCACCTCTAACCTTCCTCACCTCATCTGATATAATCAAGACATAAGTTAAGGCTATGGCTAAAAATAACTCGGTTCTTAATGATCTCATTTTAGGCAGAAACGTCAGCGAGATCATCGATAAATCCAGTCTCATAAAAAAATTAGGGGGGCCAACACCCTTACGAATTAAATTGGGCGTGGATCCGACCAGCCCCGATCTGCATTTGGGACATGCCGTGTCACTGTGGAAATTGAAACAGTTTCAAGACGCTGGTCACACGATTATCTTTTTGATCGGTGACTATACTAGCAAGATCGGCGATCCTAGCGGACGCAACACCACACGTCCGGTTTTATCTGACGAAGCTATTGAACAAAATGCGAAAACCTATTTGGAACAAGTGGGTAAGATTTTGGACGTGAGCAAATGCGAAATCCGCCGTAACGGCGAATGGTTTGCTGCCATGGACTTAGCTCAAGTCATCCAACTACTAGCTCACGTAACCATCACTCAGGTGACTGAACGAGAGGATTTTACGCAACGGGCTAAACAAGGTGGCGAGGTCGGCTTGCATGAAGCTCTTTACTCCGTAATGCAAGGTTATGATTCGGTTCAGTTAAAAGCTGACGTGGAATTGGGCGGAGTGGACCAGAAACTTAATTTGCTTATGGGAAGGGATTTGCAAAGAAAATTCAATCAACCCGAACAAGATATTATGATTGTGCCGCTACTTTTGGGTATTGATGGTGTTAAAAAAATGTCTAAAAGTCTAGGCAATTATATCGGTATTGCCGAACCCGCCGCAGTCCAATTCGGCAAAATTATGTCGATTCCGGATAGTCTGATGTTAGACTACTGGAAACTTTGCACTAATTTATCCGACAAAGAATTGGCTGACATGGCTCAGGAATTAAAATCGGGCACCAATCCGCGAGACATCAAAATTCGCCTCGCTAAAACTATTGTCGCCATGTATCACGATGCAGTCGCCGCCGACACCGCCGAAGCTGACTTTATTAAAACTTTTCAAAAGGGTGAATTGCCTGATGATATGCCAATGATGCAAGTTACCCCAAAACCTACCACCTTGGTAGATTTGCTGGTAATAACTAAATTGGTCGATTCTAAATCAGAAGCACGCCGAATGGTGGAACAAAAAGCTGTCAAAATTGACCAGCAACTAGTCACTGAACCAGACCAACAAATCAACCCAATAGCGGGCATGGTCCTCTCCGTAGGCAAGCGCAAGTTTGTGAAACTTCAATAATAGTTTACGCCCCCAAGAGACCACTAAAGACACTCCGTAAATTACGCGATATGCCCAACCGATTTTTGACTTGGCGCCGAGCTTTCCATTGTTTGGCTCTCGGCAAACGGGCACGCCGACTCCCGTCAAAGCGCATCCCCTCAAAGCTGATAATCTGTTCGTTTTTGTTCATAGGTGGGTTAAGCTTAGTATGTTAACCCCTCCTTATCCTATTATTTAATTATACTCCTTTTTTCGGTTTTAATCAAGAACTTTTTAGCTCCCAGAGCATAAAAATCGTGTTTTTTCTCCTTACAGACCCAATTACTAAATTGCCTGGAATTGGCCCCGCTACTGCCCCAAAATGGCAGAAATTAGGGTTACAGCAGGTCTCAGACCTTCTCCACTACTACCCGCGCAAATGGGAGGACTTGAGCGCCCTGGCGCCCTTGATATCTGCTCAAGCAGATCAGAAGATTACCGTTAAAGCTAAGCTGATTTCTCTCTCCCACTTTCGTTCTCCCTATAAACGCATGTTTATTACTAACGCTATTGCTCAAGACGCTAGCGGTTCTTTGCGGGTAACCTGGTTTAACCAGCCCTATTTACAAACTGCTCTCAAAAAAGATGAGGACTATTATTTCAGCGGGAAAGTGGGCAGCTACCAAGGCCATCTCACCTTAATGAGCCCGGTCTTCGAGAAAGCCGATCACTCCCCTGTGCATGCCGGACGCATTGTCCCCATCTATCCGGAAACTGCCGGTCTCGGGAGCAAGATGATCCGTAGAATTATGAAAACATTGCTTAATACCATACGGCACCAGTCAGAGATCTTACCTCTAGAAATTATTAAAAAATATCATTTAGTGCCGTTCGCTAATGCTTTGGAGAATATTCATTTCCCCGCTTCTTTGTTGGAGTTAGAACTAGCTAAGAAACGCTTAGGATTTGACGAATTATTTTTGATTCAGCTGAGTATGGCTTTTATTAAAAAGCATTGGGCGAACGAACCTAGCTACCCGATCGTGGTAGCGGATAATTTTTTACCTAAATTTCAGTCGCAAATTAGTTTTCCTTTAACTTCTAGCCAAAATCAAGCTATCCAAGAAATTTTAACTGACTTATCGGCGGATAAGGCCACTAATCGATTATTATTGGGTGATGTTGGTTCCGGTAAAACTATTGTTGCAGCGGCTGCCATCGTCGCTGCCATTCAGGGAGGATATCAAGCCGCTCTCATGGCACCGACAGAAGTCTTAGCTGTTCAGCATTATTACAATTTGCAGCCGTTACTGGCTAAATTTGGCATTACGACCACTCTGCTTACTGGCAGCACTAAATTAGCCGATTACTCTGAAATAGAAAACGGACAAATCAATTTAGTGATTGGTACCCATGCTCTAATCCAAAAACAAGTCGCTTTCAAAAACCTTGATTTAGTGATTGTGGACGAACAGCACCGCTTTGGGGTCGGCCAACGCTATCAATTAAAAAACAAAGCTGGTGCCTCTACGCCGCATTTTGTCAGTTTGAGTGCTACCCCTATCCCCCGCACGCTGTTTTTGGCTTTGTTTAGCGACTTGGATGTGTCTACTCTGACTGAAATTCCCCGCGGCCGGCTGCCCATTATTACCCGGCTGGCAACTGCTCGCAATTTAGAGAAAGTGCGCCAATTAATAAATAAAGAAATTGCCGCTAAACATAAGGTGTTTGTGATCACTCCCTTAATTAACGAGGATACCAAGGCAGAACGAGCTTCGATTGCGTCAGAAATCAAACATCTCGCCCAATTGTTTCCTCAGGCTAATATCGCCACCCTGCATGGACGCATTCCTGCTGAAGAAAAACTGAGAATTATGCGCGATTTCAAAGATGGCGATATTGATATTCTGCTGGCTACTTCCGTAATTGAAGTCGGCATTGATGTTGCAGCCGCTACCGTGATTTGGATCAAAGATGCGGAACGGTTTGGCCTGGCCGAGCTGCATCAATTGCGCGGCCGGGTCGGCCGGAGTCATCTGCAATCCTATTGCCTCATCGAAACCAAATTGGATGATATCGAAACCTCGGACCGGTTGCAGGCTTTTATCAAAACTAACGATGGAACAGAATTGGCTAAGCTGGATTTAGCCTTGCGGGGTCCGGGTGCCTTTTTTAATGCGCAGCAATCCGGGTTTCTGCACTTAAAAATTGCTAATTTGTTGGATGAGAAATTAATCAAGGCCACTCATGCGGCAGCTGCTTCTTTAATAGCTCAGGATCCAGCTTTAAAGAACTACCCGGAATTAAAAAAGAAAATCCAGTTGCATTTGCTCCCGCATAGTGAGTAAATATGTATAATATTGTTCCTTGCTTTCGGGTCAGCAAGGCAAATTCTCCACAAGGAGGTGATGGTAATGACAGAGAAGAAGCCAGATCTAACCATCGAAGAGTGTGAACAGATCGTTCATCTGTACAAGCAGATGCTCGCCTGCAAGAATCAACGCGAGGGTGAGCGGTTGGCTGATGAGATTGATAAAATCATCAAGCCAGTTACCTTCATCAGCCTGGATCTCATTAATAGATCTATCAGTCAGATGGGAGACTTGCCTCTAATGATGAAGCACCTTCGTGTCCTGCCGCCGCCAGATGATAAATATTATTTAGTTGACCGCACCCAGATTGGTGCATACCCTCACAGTAACAACCGCATGTCGCCAATCCGCAAAAAGAAGGAGGAGATTCATGCTTGTTGATGCTGATTCAGTTCTATTATCTTCACTGAGACCCGAACAAAAAAACCGGGTCCACAACAATGGATCCGGTTTTGCTTTCTACTAAACCTCGGATAAGCTAAATTTATGCAATTAGATTACGGAAAAGTTCTAGATAAAATCGCTTTACCTTTAGGAATAATTTTGACTATTAGCCTGCTTCTGGGCGCTTATTTCATTATTAAATATTCTAATTCTTCTACTAAAACTACTAATGCCAGCGAACAGGTTACGATTGATATCGCTGGAGCAGTTCAAACTCCGGGAGTTTACAATTTCACCACTGGGCAAATTATTGAAGATGCCATTAAACAGGCCGGCGGGTTGACCGATCAGGCTGATTTAGAACTAATGGCTCGCACAGTTAACCGGGCGGCTGAATTGCAAAACCACGGGAAAATTTATATTCCCGTCAAAGGGGAAGTGAATTATTCCGTGGCGGGTAGCACCAGCAGTAGCACCACTGCTGTGGCTGGGCCGGTCAATATCAACACAGCCAACTCGGCCGAATTAGACACCTTGCCGGGGATTGGCCCGGTCACCGCCGGATATATTATTGATTACCGCACCAAGAAGGGTCCGTTTAAAAAGAAAGAAGATTTGATGAAAGTTAGCGGCATCTCGGCTACCAAATACGCTAAATTAAAAGACCTGATCACGATATAGCGAACCAGTAGGTTAGAAGTTTAGTAGGTTAGACAACCAACAGAAATCCTTATTTGCTATATATAATACAATGGAATTGAGTTTGCCCTGGTGGTGAAATGGCATACACGCTAGCTTTAGGAGCTAGTTCCGCAAGGATTGAGAGTTCAAGTCTCTCCCAGGGCACCATTTCAAATCTTCCCTGTCCATCTCGTAGCTTAAAAAGAAAAATCGGGTTTCGCCCACCAATAATTAACTCTAATGTCACCTGACGGTAGTTTTTACTATATTGGATTAACTAAATTTACTGGGTTATAATAAAGCGTCTGAAAAATCACTTTGAAATCATAAAAAGGAGGGCGCCAAATGCAAGCCTTCACCGTCATTTGCGGATTAACTAAGGTTACTCTCACAGCCGGCTTAGAAATATGGGAAATAGCTCCACTAAGAAATTGTCCTCGTTATGCTTTAGCTGGACGAAAGGTTGTTAAATGCCTCTATCTCAATCCTTTCCAACCTACTGATATAGCGGGCAAAAATATCCTGCCCCCTCCTTTAATCCACAATGTCAGACTAGCTAAAGATAATCGCGATCGCATCGCCTTTATAGAAACCGTTGCTTGTCCTGAAACACAAGCATTAGTGCGTTTCTTTAGCTTCTGGAGGAGAGATAATTTAGGGGTTATATCCATTCAGAACGGAACAGAGATCTATAAGCCCGGTGAGCGAGAATTGTTTATCACTCTCGATTGCGGTGGAATTATTACTATTACCACTAAGCGAGCCGTACATTGCATTTCTTGGGATGGAAACGATCTCAAGACATCCACAGAGAAGGTAAAGTCTTAGTCATTAGCTAGATTATAGCCAGCGTTGTAAGCGCTGGCTATTTTAAGACCAGCCCTACCTAGAGATGATTTGTGATATATTAGAATGTTTCGTTGAAACTTGATAAAAATCCGAGGTGACACAATTATGGTAGCCATGAAAGCGTTCACATTGAAAATCTGGGGGTTTAATGAGAAGTACATCACAAAAAAACCCGGGATAACAATGTGGCCTTCCTCGCCCAAAAAGGGTAAATCGCCTTCAAAAGATCTTTTTCTTGACCTGGGATCGGGCACTAGATTAAAAGCTGTGCCTCGTCCTGATCCTGACCCTGATAAACCAAGGAAACTGGATGATCTTTACACAATGGAATATGCAACCATTGGATGGCCCCCAGAAGGGTCACTACCAATCACCATCCAAGAAGAAGAATCAGATTCCCAGAGCACAGAGGCTTTAGTGTTTATCACTGGTAGCTCTCACCACTACGAATTAGTCCGCCCACAGGAGATAGAAACGCCTCGTAAACATGTAGAGGAACTGGCGCATACGGACACCTCCTTGTTGCTACAAATGATGGTAGGGGGATGGATTAAGTTGGCGCTAAAGCGACCAGGTAGCAAACCTGAAGGTCTCTTAACTGTTGAATGGTGGAATACGGAAGAATTAAAAGTTGCTTTCGACACCGATTAAACAGTTAAGTAAACGCACATTTTAGACATTTATCGAAGATACAATTAAAACCAGCCCTAGGGCTGGTTTTGTCTTTTAGTCCTACTCCTGATTGTAGATATTTTCATTATTAGGTATAATACAGAGGAACATCAGGACTTTGACAATCGTGTGCGCTTACGGAAAAGTTTTGATGTTTATTTCCTACAGCAAAGTTATTATTATTTTATATTAATTTGAAAGGAGCCCTATGCAAGGCAATCTTCTCAATTCGTGGGGAACGGCTGTGCTTACCCCGCTGCAAGACATCTGGTATCGGTTCCTAGTCTTCCTGCCCAATTTGATTGGCGCGTTGTTGATCCTCATCATCGGATGGATCATCGCCGCCGGGTTGGATAGATTAGTAACTCAGATCTTAAAGCAAATTAAGCTGGATGCAGCCTTAAATAAAGTTGGTGTGCGGAATTTCTTCCGTAAATCCGGCGTCGACTTTGAAACCTCCGATTTTGTCGGCGGTTTAGTCCGGTGGACCATTCTGTTGGTAGCCTTCCTGGCCGCTGCAGATATCCTAGGATTAACTCAGGTAACTGGTTTCTTAGATGAAATCCTGGGTTATGTTCCGAATATCTTTGTGGCTGTCGGCATTCTCTTAATCGGAATGTTGGCTGCTAATTTCTTCTCTCATGTCGTCCGGGGAACTGTGGGCGTAGCGAAAATCCGCTCTGCCAACTTCCTAGCCGCCATGACTAAGTGGATTATCTGGATCTTCACCCTTCTGATCGCCCTTAATCAATTAGGGGTAGCCACTATGATCATCAATTACTTGATGATGGCAGTCTTCTTTATGATTGCTTTGGCTGGCGGTTTGGCTTTCGGCCTAGGTGGCCAAAAAGCTGCTGCTGAAACTCTTGAAGATGTCCGCAAAGAGATGAAGCACCGTGACTAATTAATCTCAACTATTACTAAAAACCCGCTACTTAAGCGGGTTTTTAGATTGTGTAAATTTTCTGTTTACTTTAGTTCGCCTAATTTCACAGTTACTTGCAGTTCTTTGCCGGCCCGCAAAAGCTTAATAGTAACCGTATCGCCCGGTTTATAGGTGCGCAGTAGCGAGGCGATACTATTATTTTCATTGATGGTTTTATTGTTGATACTGACTAGGATATCATTTTCCTTGATTCCCGCCTTATCTGCTGGTCCGCCGGGCGTAACTGCCGGTTGTTCCGCGTTACTTCCTTTAACCACTAAAGCGCCTTGCGTTACTTCCAATTTTTCGAGGGCAGCTAATTCTTTGGTGATATTTATGTAACGGATGCCCAACATCGGCCGAGAGATTTTGCCGGTAGTGGCATACGAATCTAAAGCTGACTTGACGCTATTTATCGGGATAGCAAAACCAATCTGGCTGCCTTGTAAATCCATAGCTGTATTAATCCCTATTACCTGACCGAATAAATTAACCAGCGGCCCCCCGGAATTACCAGGATTAATTGTGGCATCAGTTTGGATCACTCCTTCTAAAGTTTCCGAGGAACCATCCCCGCCTCCTGCCGTGATTGTGCGGCCAATGGCACTGACAATGCCGCGAGTGACCGTGTTTTGATATTCTCCCAAGGCGTTACCAATCGCAATCACCTGTTGGCCTACCTTTAATTTATCCGAATCACCCAACTCAACTGCCTTGAGCCCAGTGGCATTAATCTTAACGAGAGCTAGATCGTTGAGCGGATCTTGGGCTACCACTGTGGCATCATAACTTTTACCATCAGCTGTTAGTACTTTATAAGTGGCTTGGTCACTGACTACGTGTTTATTAGTGGCAATCAAGCCGGTAGATTTGATCACAAACCCCGTGCCTGCTCCCTGCTCCTGTACCATTCCAAAGAAGCTTTGGACATTGCGTGTGGACACAATACTGACAACGGAAGGAGATACCTTGGCCACCGCATCGATAATGGCCGAATCCTCTTGCAAAGTGACGGTTTGCGAAGTGGTATTGTTTGAGGAATTGGTTGGCAAAGAATTATTCACCCCTCCGTACCAACCCCCCCAGAGAGCTAAACTCATCAATAAAGCTCCACCTAGGATCCCTCCGAACATACTGTACAAAAAAGAATTGAACTTATTTTTATCCATATCAACTAAAAATTAATTATATGATCCTGGGCAAAGCCAGCCTGCCTGCCGGTAGGCAGGGATGACAACGCGCAGAAAACGTTGTCAATTACAAGATATTAGGCGCTAAAACAAACAACCAGTCAAAGATGAAAAGAGCCAATATCAAAACTAGAGCTATCCCAATATATTCAAAAGCTACTCGTACCGTCAAATTGCCTCGCAAATAATGCGCCACCAGCTCGGAGAATAAATAATAAATCACCAGCAAGAGAAAGGCCTTGAAATAGGCATTTTTATTCCAGGCATTGGTCATCCAAACCATTTCTTCCCCGATCAGAGCTAGCACTATGGCATATAACCAAAATCTGGCAATCGGCAAGCTTTGCCGCCAAAACAACAAGTAAAGAGCTAATCCTAACTGAATAAACGTCCCCAACATAAGCCAGACTACACTGAAATTGTTGTAATAGAAGCGCACCAAAACCATCAGAGAGAGGGTACCGATAAATAGGATTAATAAATCGATGGAGCCGAGCCAGTTGATGGCCGGTAAACTCCACTGACCGGAATCGATCCGATTCTGGTGACAAATCGCCACAAAGGCAATGATTACCCCGATAATCAAAATGGTCAGCTGGGCTTGCCAGAGATTAAATAGGGAAAAAGATAAAAATCCTACCCCCGATAAAACGCCCCATAACAATTCGGCGGCGAATACTCCTACATCATGCTGAAATTTGGCGTTACCGATCCACCAAGCAAAAACCAGAGCAACCATTATTACAGCTAACAACCACCACAGTAAAAGTGGCGGCCACCAATACATCGCCTGCAAAAGGCTGAGGAGAGCTAATTCTAAGAGAATTAGCTTACGATAATGCCATAAACTATCCCAGATCATTGTGCCCATTTTATTGATTAACTGCATCACTGCCCAGTACGACCCTGGCTAAAGCTCCGGTGGTACTAGTCACTTTTTCGGTACTGATTTCGGCCTGCAGGCTCTCGGCTAATTTTCTTACTTCCCAAACACGCTCTCCGTTACTAAGATCGTAGACAACATTTTTAGTAAAGCCTTTGACGGTATTGTTACCCGTGCTGACTATCTTGTAACCAGCTGTTTCTAATTTAGTGGCTACTTTTTTGGCCAAACCAGTTATGGTGGTGCCGTTAAGTACCTCTATTTTCAAAGGTTCCTTGCTGACTTGTTGTTCTAAATCTTCTATCTTAGCTGTTCCGGAAATGATTTTAGCTACATAGTCGCTGATAATTGTAAAATCATCACCGGTAGGCCTCAGCACATAAATTTCGTCCACTTTAGTCCCATACAGTAATCCTGTGGGTGAATCATCAAACACCTTGGTCACTAATTTAGTCACGTCAAAATCTTTCATCAGATTGATCAGCCGCTTCATTTCCGCCAATTTCATATTGCTTTCGAAATGATTAGACAAAATATCGATTAACGCCAAGGCTTTAGCCGGATTAGTAAGCAAATTTAATTCGCTGGCTTTGGTCTTAACTGCCATCATAACAATTTGCTGTCGTCGGGCTCGATCAAAGTCAGAAGTAGTTTGGCGAGATCTGGCATATTTAAGCGCTGTTGCCCCATCCATAGTGTAAGTGCCTGCCTTAATGTCGACTACCTGGTACCCTTTATTGGCAGCCGGGTACTTATCATCATATAGATTCTTATCTACGGTAACAGTGATACCGCCCAGTTCGTCGATAAACTTTTCAAAACCAGAAAAATCTAACTTGCAGTAGTAAGGAATATCTAATCCTAAAATCTCTCCTGTTACCTGGGAGGTTAGTTTACCTCCACTCCCAGCAGTTTGGCCATTACCAATTTCATAAACAGCATTGATCTTAGTATTGCCGTAATTAGGCACTTTTACATATAAATCTCGTGGGAGAGAAAACAGAAAACTTTGCCCTTCGGTGTTAGTCGCTAAACTGGCTACCATTAAGGTGTCAGTTAGATTCGGACCATCATTACCCTCTCCCGGGATGCCCATGAGCAGGATATTGACTCTTCCTTTGTCTTCTCCTATGAGGGTAGTTGTCCCGAAGCTAAATAAATCTTTAAACAAGGTATCTTTGGATACATTCCAGCCACTCAAAGCTAACTTAGTGCCAAACCAACCCGCCAATAACAAGACTATAACCAAAAGACTTATCCCCCAAAACCGCTTAGCCGAGCTGGGTTTACGTAAAACATGCACATTAGTATCGACCTCCATATCTGCTACTTCCTCGCGCTCGGCGGCCAAACTACGACTCACTCGCTTGGCTCGCAAATCCTTCTTTCTGATAACCATATTGATCTACTATTAAAGAGTTAATACCTATTTAATATATCAGAAATAGATTGACAAAAAAATATCGCCGTCATCACAATGAAAAGAGCAAATCTATTTTGACGTGACGAAAACTACTCTTGTCAAAAAACCATCACATAAATTAGCTCCTAGAATTGGGCTGAATTTACTTGTCGTTATTCTACTGGCAACCATAGGAATCATCTCTTTTGTGTATGCGGATGGTTTATCGATTATATATCGTTCCTGGATGAGCCTGGTAATCCCCCGTATCCAGTTTAATATCACGCCAGAGAATAGTATCATTCCGGCTAATGGCCTGGCTCAAATTTATATTGATATTCAGCTAAAAAATAACCAAGACCAGTTGTTAGACGGCACTGAAATCACTGCCGCTATCATCAGTGGGCAAACCGAACTCACGGTGGCTACGATTACTCCAACCAATATATCTAAACGTGTTCTTTTGCGAGCTCCCAATCAACCCCAACTGATTACTCTGGCATTTTCCTACAAACACTTAACTAAAAACATTGCTATCGAAGCTTTTGATCCAACACCTCCTTCATTACCTACCCTGACTGCCCCTACTAACAATGCCATATTTAATACTGCTACTCCGTTGATTTCCGGACAAGCGCCAGTTAGTACTCAGGTAGAAATTTATATCGACACCGGTTTGAATAGTACTTTAGAGGTAGACAAAACCGGTAATTTTTCTCATCCCCTAGAACAAGCGATTAGGCGCGGCCGGCACACGTTGACTGCTGCTACTATAAATAAGTATGGGATTCGGAGTGCCATTAGTTCTGCGATTAATATCGATATTCAAACTCCCGATCCGGAAATTGACCTCAGTAATCTTCGCATTACACCCAATCCGGTCAAGGCCGGAGAAACTTTCCGCATTTTCATCCCGGTGTCGGCTGATACTAAAGCGGTCAGTTTGGAGTTAGATAAAGTTCAGTATCCCCTGCAAGACGCTAATAAATCTAGCGTTTTTAGCGGCGTAATTCCTGCACCTAAAAATCCCGGCTTATACCGCTTGTCTTTACTGGTTACTACTGAAGCCGGAGAAAGTATATTAGAAGAAAAAGTGGCTTCCATACAGGTAAATTAAGGATTAACTTGGTTGACAATCCATCCCTCTTGTGCTAGGATATTCTTTGGTTGCAGAAGGCTTCCCGATAAGCTTTTTTAAATTTAAAGACGCCGGGGGGCGGGCAACAATTCCCGCCAATTTTAGCCCATTCTTAAACCGTGAGGACATCTATTAATACTCCTGGAAAATTCCCTTTCCGCTCTTCTCGACTCCACCGCGGACGGGGCACAAAAATTAATCTTTCGCCTGCCGCCGATTTGTTGCAACAAATCGGGCGCCAGAAACGTGGCTTAAAAACCATCCGGCTTAGTAAAGGATCTGGCAATAAAAGAACTCTCAGTTTACAACAAATGAATCGCCATCTGGCGGTTTATAATACTCGTTGGTGGGTAGTTGGATTGGCAGTCATGGTGATTTTTTCTGGTTTGAGAGTATATCCCCAAGCTGACGCCGGGGGGCCTACTACCAGTACAGGGGCACGGTACCGGACTATTGCTCAACTCGCTTCTATCGCCGACATTGAAGAGTTCGGCAACCCGCTTAACGCAGAGGAATATAGTGTGCCACTCGACACTACCGGTGATTATTTCTTTAAAACCGGTGGCACCGATACGATTATCAGTCGCAGTTCCCGAAAAGAAACGATTAAGTATACCGTGCGGTCTGGAGAAACTTTAAACACATTGGCTAATGATTTTGGACTCACAGCCTTAACTATTAAATATGCGAACAATTTATCTAGCACTACTTTAAAAACTGGTCAGGAATTACGCATCCCGCCTGTCGATGGTCTATATGTGGCCGTCAAAAAAAACGACACTCTCAGCAGTCTAGCCTCCCGCTATAAAGTTAAAGTAGATGATATTCAAAAATATAACGGCCTCACTGCCGGCGATCCTATCCATGCCGGACAAGAACTCTTAATTCCGGGAGCCGTTCTCCCGAAAGCACCTACTGCTTCCTCTTCTGGCTCTAGCATAAATGTGCCGGCTTATAATCCAATACCTTACTCAGGACAGTTTGCTTGGCCGACACAATCTCCTACTCGTTTCATTAGTCAATCTCCGCGCCGAGGACATATGGCAGTTGATCTTAACCGCTTGAATGGTTGGGGCATCTACGCCAGTGCTGCGGGAGTAGTAACCACAAAAACTGGCTATAATGGCGGTTATGGCAACCTAATAACTATTAGTCATGGAAGCGGTTGGGTCACTTATTACGGCCACTTAGCTCAATTTAAAGTTAAGTCTGGCGATTATGTCCAACAAGGGCAGCTGATTGCCATTATGGGAAGTACTGGTCGTTCTACTGGCCCTCATGTTCATTTCGAAATTCGCCATAGCGGATCACTGATGAATCCACTGGATTACTTGCCCCGATAAATTTTTGTATTTATTGGGTAGATGTCGCACAATGTAGGTATGAGCATTGTTGAAACTCATATTGATGATTTTTTGGATTATCTGGAAATCGAAAAAAATCGCAGTTCTAAAACTATCGAGAACTATGCTCATTATTTGAGCCGGTTTGCCGATTTTGCCACTCACAGTGGAGATAAGAAATTCTCCCCCGCTCTAATTACTCTGCCATTGGTGCGGAAATACCGTCTGCATCTTAATCACACCAAAGATGCCACCGGCCAACCGCTGAAATTAATTACCCAAAATTACCACATCATTGCCTTGCGGGTTTTTCTGAAGTTCTTAGCTAAACAAGACATCCGATCTCTCCCAGCCGAAAAGATAGAGCTCGGGAGAACCAGTGAACGCCAAATTGATTGGCTGTCGTTGGATGAATTAAATAGCATTTTTAAAGCCGTACCCCGGGATGACAAATTAGAATCGTTGCGTGATTTAACTATTCTTACGGTTTTATTCTCTACCGGTCTCCGAGTATCCGAGCTGACCGGCTTAACCCGCAAAAATATCGATCTCAAGCGAGGCGAGTTTATGGTCCGCGGCAAAGGTGACAAACCCAGGGTGGTTTTCTTGTCCAGTGACGCTAAAGAACTGCTACAAAAATATTTTGACCGGCGAACCGATAATGCCGAAGCGGCTTTTATCTCTCATGCCGGCCCGACTCCGCACGAGCCTCTAACCCCTCGTAGCATTCAACGTATCGTGCAAAAATATGCGACTTCGGCCGGGCTGGTCAAAAAAGTGACGCCCCATGTCTTGCGCCATTCGTTTGCCACCGACCTACTGATTAACGGCGCTGATATTCGTTCCGTCCAGGCTATGCTAGGACATTCTTCCATCACCACCACTCAAATCTACACCCACCTCACTAACCCCCAACTCAAAGAAGTCCATCGCGCCTTCCACAACCGCCGCAAAATCGTGAAATCCTAAAACTCTAAGACCTCTTCTAAAAATTCTTTGGACCGCAAATTCTTCTCCATCATATAATCCAAAAAGTTGGCACTAATTTGCGCAATCTGTGGAGTGACTTCTGAGAGTTGCTCAAAGGTATGAAAATGTTTTAAGGGCGCGCTGGTCATCAGGCAAAGCGTTTTTGCTACAAGCTGATCGACCATGATAGCGCTTGGGTCGCTGAATAAATGATCGCGATCAATCAGACCGCCAAGGGTAACGCTAAACCCCGTCTTTTGCGTCAGGTCGATTGGTTTCTCACAAACAATACATTTAGTCAGCTCTGGCTTAAATCCTAAAACGGACAGTATGTTGAATTCAAAAAAGCTCTTAACAAAGTCGAGAGGTAATTTATTGGCATTGATTTCTTTCAATGCCGTGTAAACCAGATCAAATACCTGATCAGCTTCTTGGGTTTCTTCTACTAATCGATCGCTAATTTCAGCGACGTAATAAGCCAAGCCGATTTTGCGAAGATTGAGGCTAATCTGTCGAAAGTTCTCAATGGTAGCCGCTCCGGTAATTATATCTAAATTGCGCCCCTCAGCTAAAAGGTATTCATTGTAACGAAATAATTCTAAAAATCCGCTTAGCTTAGCGTTGGCCCGGCGCACCCCCCGCGCTACCACCCTGATCTTACCCCGATCGGCCGTGAGAATAGTCAGAATTCTGTCGGCTTCTCCTAAATTAATCCGTCGGATAATGATACCCTTAGTTTTGATCACTGCCATACTACTATTCTAACAGAAGGAGATTACTGAATTGCCAAACCTCGCTAGACCTGATATTTTACTATATGTAGACTGATAAATTGTTTACAACAACATTGAAATTCGGGTCTCCGACCCGGAGGTCCTCCAGCCGCCTATGGCGGCTCTGGACCGGCCACTGGCTTAAGAAAGCCTCTGGCTCTTGGAAAGATGGGCGCATAGCTCAGTTGGTTAGAGCGCAGTCCTGATAAGACTGAGGTCCCTGGTTCGAGACCAGGTGCGCCCACCACTCATCTAAATAAAAAATAAATGAAGTTTTTCTTTTTTGTCGTTGGTGTATTTGGCGGTATTTTATACGTTATTTATCATCGCAAAATCACCGAAACAATTAACATGCGCATCGGTTGGGCAGAAAAATATTTTGGGTCGGGGGGCACCTATACCGCTCACCTTTTATTCGGATTAGTCGCCATTGTCTTGGGCTTTTTGATAGGTTTTGGCTGGATTTCTCTTCCGTGGTAATAAAAATTTGGGCCGATAGCTCAGCTGGTAGAGCATCACATTTGCAATGTGGGGGTCCGGAGTTCGAATCTCCGTCGGTCCACCAAAATATAAATGGATTTCATAAAAACCCTGAAAACTCAGGGTTTTTATGATTTGGTGTTACAACAATCTATTGAAAGGCCAACTGCATTTTAGCCCGGGCAGCTTCTACGGCAGTCTTGAAATCAGTCACAGCTTTAGTCAGAGCTGCTTTTTTGCTATCAGACAACTTCTGAATAGTCTCCCCCAATTTATCTACATTAACTTTCTCGGTTTGCATTTTGGCTTTAGCGGTTTTTAAACTATCAATAAAAGCCGTCCTTAGCACCGTATTATCAGCCCCGCTCTTGGCACAATCCAGCCTGGCTTGATCTAAAGCCCCTTTCACTGCTTTGTAATAATTGTCGGAAACATTGATTAAGGCCGTCTTCCGCGCAGCAATGGCTTTATCTACTCCTGTCCGGAAAGTAGTTATAGCAGCATCTACTGCCGTTTTCCGAGCCAGAATAGCTGCATTGACTGCTTTAATAAAGGCTTCTACGGCTGCTTTCTCGGCATCCGTTTCTGCCTTAGCCCGAAGTCCGGAAAACTGTTTTTCATGATTTGTTTCCCAGCGAGTTCGTTGTGTGGCCAATTTATCAATTTGATCAGTCCGCACTGAAGATATTTTATCCCAGCGAGTCTGATAATTAATTTTTAATCGGGCAATTTGGTTGGCAATTTGTTGATCAATCTTAGAATTCTTTATCTTAGCGCAAAAATTACCGCTGCCGATTCCTTTCCCCAGAGGCAATCCGGTACCAGATTGGGCAAAAACTATCCCGGGGAGCCACAAACTACTAATTAAGCCGAAAATGAGTAATCCAACCCAGATTTTAGAATTTACTTTCTTCATAAGATTGATTTAAATCGCTTACCGCTTGACCAATATACTTGATTAAAGCTGTTTCTCCGACTTCAGCGCTGGCGCTGGCTTGTTCATCGGCAGCCTCTTTTAAGAGGCTAGCTATTTCACTACTACCGAAAGTCCCCTGGCTGGTTGGCAGAACGTTTCCTGATTGGCTAGTTTGATTAGTAATGGGTGCTGGGCTCGGAAAACCTGCCTTGGCCCAATACCACAAAGCGGCGGCGGCGGCAATAATTAGAATCCATCCAAATAATTTATTCTTAGTCATAGTAAACGAATATGGTTCGTATTCACTGTTCGCGAGGGTCGGTCCTGGCACCTCTATTTGTATTATAAATCACTTCCCGCCTTTCTCTCGGTAGATTAATGAAGAAGTGAATTAAATAATTCCGATGATATTGGTTATGGCAGGAGTAATTTTTTGTCTCGCACTTAGATCAAACAACCATAGTTTAGAATCCGGACAAACTTCGCCGGCCCCTTCGCCACAGTAAGGATACTCTTCGTAAACAACATACCGATTATCTTTCGACCAACCTCTTACACTAATGCCTGTCATATCCTTCGATAAGACCATTGGTTGAAAAACATCACCAGTACGAGAAATAAAAGTTACGGTATTGTCGACGCCGACTTGGCCGCCGCCTTCCATACTGTTAACTAGCGAGCCTGAAGGATAGTCGGCAGTGAAAATAAACATACTGCCATCCGGAGAAATTGCTTCTACCCGATATTTGGCTACCGAGCTCTTAATTAGGCTCTGTACCAAACCCGTATCAATTCTGATTGATTTAATTTCTGATGGAGGCACCCATTTCCAGGCGCTATTGTAATTAACAATTGTACCAATACCAACATTTCCTTCTAAGCTAAATTTAGCTTCATTAAAACCTTGATGATTTAACCACCAGACCGGCTCAGGCTGCCGATCGGAATTCATAAATAACTGGTAGAAGGCCAGTTTATTCCCCCGATAAGCCGACCAGAAAACTCGGCTGCTGTCAGCCAACCAAAACCTTTCATTCAAATTACGATCGAAAGCAAATACTGAAGCTGCCTGTTTAGCCAGGTCATAAATATGTACTCCGTCAAAGAAATTTTTTTCCAGCATCCAAGTTTGGCTATCCGGTGCAGCTAATGCCCGAAACCACCATTGGTTAAGGTCAAGACCCGGGACGTTGACCGAATTGCCATTTAAATCAATTACTTGATCGGATGTCCCTCGACTGGGGTCAGTAGTCAGGAGTAACTTACCTACATAAGGATCAGCAATGACCGGGTGCATCCCCCAATTCAAATTATTAATAGTTGCCTGATAAATTTCTCTGACCTGTCCGCTAGTTAAGTTGTAAGTAGAGATGCTCATTTTATCAGGGGCTGTTTCATATTTAACTGCTACAGCAGTGGGGGTATATCCTGATCGCTCATGGAAGTTACTGCTATACATATCAATATTAGAAACATTAAATACCCAATGAATGTAAGAGATGGGATAAGTTTTCCCATTGTTGTAGACCCGGTTGCCCTGTTCGTCATATTCTCTGACTAGCGCCACATCGAGAGGATAATTGCCCAACACCGCGCTGTTGGCAATTTTTATCCGCCAAGCTAATACCATGTATTTGCCTTTGTGCACAGCGGGACCATCATAATAAGCTAAGCGATTACCGTTCATAATAAAACTGGAATTATCCAACCAGGTTGGCTGCACATCGCCGAAAGTGCCTGCTCCTATTGCATGCGCATTAGGCATATTGGTTTCAGCCGCTAACTCATGTTGGGGATACCAGACTAAAGCCTTAGTGTTTTTGGATAAGTTTTTGACTACTACATACATGTCTACCGTATCGCCCGGTTTAGCATAATGTACCGCATAACTGGTACCGTCAGCAGCACTCACTTGCGGCACGCCGCTTTGACTGACTACTGCATAAACTAGCGACCGCGGAAATTGTTCGAAGGCAGAGCTCCCGGTCACACCAGATTTAACATAATAAATCAGCGCTCCCACTAAAATCACTCCCGCTAGAATAAAACTCAAATTCCGCAGAGCTTTAAACTGCAATTGAGCGTGTTTATTCTTGGTTCGCGACTTGGTTTTCATAGCTTAATTTTAACTTAATATATCAGTAATATCTATCACTACTTGCTTAGTTTCAGGATTGTTCAATAAACTATTAGCTACTTTGGTTTCGATCACCTCGCGAATAACTCGTTCCAGCGGGCGCGCTCCAAAAGCAGGATCGTAACCTTTCTTCGCTAAAGCAGTGATAGCAGCTGGAGCCACTTGTAAAATAATACTTTTTTCGGCTTGTAATCTGGCGCTTAACTGTTGGATTTTTAGCGTAGCGATTTGCTCGATCTGCGCCATAGTTAAAGGCTCAAAAACAATTACTCCATCAAATCGGTTAATGAATTCCGGTTTAAAAACCTGCTGGGTCAACAGCTGGGTTAATTGTTTTTGGATTTCCGGATAGGCCAGTTGTTGCCGCACTGCCTCTTCGATATATCTCGCTTCGGCGTTGGAAGTGGCAATGATAATCGTATGGGTAAAATCGATCAGATTGCCTAAATTATCAGTTAATTTACCTTCATCCAATACGCGCAAGAAAATATTTAAAACATCCGGATGAGCTTTTTCAATTTCATCAATTAAGATAACGGCAAAAGGCATTTTTTTGACCGCTTCCGAAAAGCTGCCTCCGGCTAAAGCAATATCTCCGGTTACTAAGGGAGCCCCGATTAGATTATGGACAGACTCTTTGGTTTGGTATTCGCCCATATCCAAACGAATCATCTTAGTATCATCGCCGAAATAAGCCCAAGCCAAACTGCGAGCTAATTCAGTTTTGCCTACACCGGTAGGTCCCAGGAACAAAAAGGTGCCCATCGGACGTTTGCCGCTAGCAGCTACCCCCAAACGCGCCCGCTTGAGCGCCTGCGCTACAGCCGTAACCGCTGCGGTCTGGCCAATCAATCGTTCGTGGATTTTAGCTTCCAGGCCAGCTAGTTTAATTCTTTCATCTTGGCTAATATCTCCGATCGGAATATTGGTTTTAGAACTCATCACTATGCCAACTTCTTTGTCTGTTACTACTCGTAGTCCTCGCCGCGCCACATAAACAGCCGCTTCATCTAAAATATCTTCGGCTTTATCAGGTAATTGATTGTCATGAATGTATTGTTGACTCAAACTAACGGCTTGCTTGATGGCTGCGAGCGTCATTAACACTCCTTGGCGAGATTCGATCTGCCGACTTAAGTCTTCTAACACTAGTACAGCGGCATCGGGAGTCAACTCTGCAATATTGACCCGAGTAAATAAAGTGGCGAGATTGGTATTATTTTCAATGTATTTTTTATAATTTAACGGGTCCGAAGTACCGATCAACTGCAAATTATTGCTGCGCAGGGCGTCTAATAGAATAGCGGATAAATCAAAGCCTTCGCCGGATTTGGCTTTACCAAGCTGATCAAGATTACCAATAAACAAGATGGTATTGCCTGACCCGGAGGCTTCTTGGATGGCGCGAGAAAATAATTGTTGAAAATTATTCCCAGCCGCGCCAATCATGGCTCCGATATCTAATTCTATGAGCTTATAATCATCGAGGCTCGGGATATCTCCCCGCAGCATTCTGAGAGCTACGTCTCCCGCTACTGAGGTTTTACCTACTCCCGGCTCTCCTACTAAAATTACACTGTTACCTTGGCTCTTAGATAATACTTGGATCACTTCTTCCACCTCCTTACCACGCACTTTAGCGGAAATCAGCAGCCCGACTCGAGCCAATTCAGAGAGATTGCGACTAAACCGATCGAGGATGGGTGTGGCCTTAGCGGTCCAGGTTTTGTTTAAATTCCGTTTGGGCGAAAATAGATCATGCAATAGGCCGGAGTGTAAAGTTGGCTGACGAAAATCCCATTGTTTGCGCGTCCAATCTATTACCCCCAAAGCTTCAGTTAAAGTAATTTTTTTATTAGTTAGTATAGCTTGGCAACTCGGCGATACGCTCATAATACTTTTTAATAGATGCGCCCAGGAAATTTGCGTACCATCATCCTGAGCATAAGCCACCGCTTGCACTAAGACGGCTTCTACCGCTTCCGTAGCAGCTTGCTCTAACACTAGCTGCCACTCTGCTCTTGTGACATTTAACCGCATCATAGCTAAAACTACTGGGCGTTGTTTTCCTAAAACTCGTAAGATATCTTGATTAGTTAAAGGACGGCCGCGAGTCAATCCAATTGCCTGCCAAATTATTTGTCTAGCTGACCAATTTAAACCATTAGCAAAAATGAAGGGTTGGTTTTTATTTGGTTGCGCTCCTTTTAATCGGCTGATCCAATAAAAGCTAATCAAAACAAACCAGACTGTCCATCGGATACAGTCCACCACAGTTAAGCTGCTTTCCCAACCTAACCCCACCGCGCTGATCGCTAATATCAACCAAATAAGCGTTAGTCCTAGCCAACTATAAAAACTCGTGCGCAACCAAATTACCTGAGCATAGCTCGGATAACTAGTTAGTTGTGGTTGCGCGTTAATATTCATGACGATTTATTTAAAATCCAAAATAAAATGTTGCCACGGGGAGTAACCACCAACTGGCAATTATGACGAGACCCAGCAACAACACTCCGGTATAAATTACGAGCGTAAATAACACTCGGACTCCTCGGAGCAATAGCCCAACTAGTCTGCCCGCCCAAGTATAATCACCGAATAATGGTTCTACGGCTAACCAGAGCCGGAAATTCGCTTCGAACTGCAAGATATTATCGAAATCTAGGAGAGCAGTCTGAGTCGCCCGAAAAATATCTGCCGGAATTTCCCAACTCCACCAGCGTAAAAATAAATAAACTTCCTTTAATGGTATTAACCAAATTTGAGACATTTTATCTTTATTTTAGCTATTATTTGATTATATCATAAAAATCTAAAAAGGTCAAGGGGCAAATTGACACCAAAATAAACCACTCTCGTGGTCGATTTTCTAAGAGTTGATAGTCAGAGAGTAGCCAGCAGTGCTTTTCCCATCTAATAAAAGATGGCGGTCTTACTTCTAAATGAAGTTGGAACATCAGTGGTTGGGTGCCAGAAACAAGGGTTGGCCTTGCATCCAGCATCCAGCCACGGATATTCAATAACTCCCTAGAAAGGAGGTGTTCCATCCGCACGTTCCCGTACGGATACCTTGTTACGACTTCACCCCAATCATCAGCTTCGCCTTAGTCTCCTTTACAGGGGGTTTCGGGCGCCTCTGACTTTCGTGGTGTGACGGGCGGTGTGTACAAGACCCGAGAACGTATTCACCGCAGCATAGCTGATCTGCGGTTACTAGCGATTCCGGCTTCATGCAGGCGAGTTGCAGCCTGCAATCTGAACTGGGGGTAGTTTTAAGGGATTAGCTTGATCTTGCGATTTAGCAACCCTCTGTGCCTACCCATTGTAGCATGTGTGTTGCCCAAGGCATAAAGGCCACGCTGATTTGACGTCATCCCCGCCTTCCTCCCTGTTAACCAGGGCAGTCTGTAGTGAAAAATACAACACTACATGGGGGTTGCGCTCGTTATGGGACTTAACCCTACATCTCACGACACGAGCTGACGACAACCGTGCAGCACCTGTCTCCACTGCCCGAAGGAGGCTCACGTTTCTGCGAGCTTTCAGTGGGATTCAAGCCTTGGTGAGGTTCTTCGGTTAGTAACGAATTAAACCACGTGCTCCACCGCTTGTGCGGGTCCCCGTCAATTCCTTTGAGTTTTAATCTTGCGATCGTACTCCCCAGGCGGGACACTTAACGCGTTAGCTACGGCACTGAGGGGACCGAAGCCACCAATGCCTAGTGTCCATAGTTTAGGGCGTGGACTACCGGGGTATCTAATCCCGTTCGCTCCCCACGCTTTCGTGCCTCAGCGTCAGAGATGGCCCAGCAGATTGCCTTCGCCTTTGGTGTTCTTCTCGATATCTACGGATATTACCCCTACACCGAGAATTCCATCTGCCTCTACCACTCTCTAGATGGGCAGTTTCAAATGCTTTCCTCCAGTTAAGCTGAAGTATTTAACATTTGACTTACCAATCCGCCTACGCACTCTTTACGCCCAATGAATCCGGATAACGCTCGAGCCCTACGTATTACCGCGGCTGCTGGCACGTAGTTAGCAGGCTCTTATTCGCAAAGTACCGTCATAATCTTTCTCTACAAAAGCAGTTTACGACCCGAGGGCCTTCTTCCTGCACGCGGCATTGCTCCATCAGGCTTTCGCCCATTGTGGAAAATTCCTCACTGCTGCCTCCCGTAGGAGTCTGGACCGTGTCTCAGTTCCAGTCTGACTGGTCATCCTCTCAGACCAATTACCGATCATCGCCTTGGTAGGCCGTTACCCTACCAACTAGCTAATCGGACGCAGGTTCCTCTTCGGGCAATAAATTTTTCATCCCTCTCCAGTTTTATCAACAACATTAATGATGGTTATGTTATTAACAAAACTGGGGAGGGACATATCGGGAATTATCTCCGCTTTCGCGGAGTTATGCCCGACCCAAAGGTAGATACCCACGTGTTACTCAGCCGTCTGCCATGTTTACCTTACGGCAACATTCGACTTGCATGTGTTAGGCATGCCGCCAGCGTTAATCCTGAGCTAGGATCAAACTCTCAAAAAAGTTTGAACTCAAAATAATTTTTTTAGGTTTGCGCACTTTCTGGCTACTCTCTAACTATCAACGTTCAATTTATAAGGAAAACTTAGCAATAAAGAAAATCCCACCATTGCTGGTTGGGGATTCCCGTTATAAAACCCTGATTGGAAATCCTGCGCTGAGCTCTCCTTTTTAAATGATATTTAACAACTTGTGCAGTATAGGCTCCCCGGGGTGGGAAGTCAAGAGATGCGGCTACCGGGGGTTTAAAAGCAGCTCCCAGACCTATATTTCCTTGTTGATCGGCTGATCGTTGGCCATAATCGATACAATCCGGCTTTTGCGCTCTTTATGGGTGATGGCAAAGCCCAAGTACTTTCCGAGCATCAGCCGCGTCTCGGCATCCAGCGCTGGAATGGACCCAAAAATGATTCCTGAGATCGGAACCAGCACCCATTGTCCTAACATTTCTAAGGTTTTCCAACGATTATATTTTTTGGGACGCGGAGGGAGTAGCGAGAAGGAAATAAACGTCGACACCAATACGCCCAACCAGGTGATACTCAAAATGTCCCGAGCTAATACCGGCAAATTAAAAGCTAAAACGGTCATGCGGAAATTCGGATTCAATAGTAGCGGCATCCACCCGCCTAAAGCAATCAGGAGTGACGAGGTTGCCCAAGATACGTGCCCCTCTAAGGTACGGAAGGGGTGAATAATTCTTTGATACCAGGTTAACTGGCCGCGCGTAGTGAAAAATTTTTCTACTAAGTAAGGAAAGTGCTCGATCCCCCACGCCCAGCGCCGTTTTTGAATATATTGGGCTCGCAAAGTATCCCAAAAATTTTTACCCAGCACGGCATCCATCGATACGGGCGTAAAGATAGGCACGGCTTTGTGATTGCCGTTGTATTGGAAATAAGCGCGATAAAATTGCCGGGAATCATCCGATACCACCTGCCGATCATAAAAATTTATATCCACGAGGGTCTTCAGACTCATGGCTTGAGAGGAAAAATTAACCAATCGATAAGGCCGAGTCGATTCGATCATTTGCCAATAAGAAGAGCCTAAAGCAACTAAGCGATTTAAGGCTGGCACATCCCACAGATTATTATTAAACAACGGGATCGGCTGGTAACTCCGGAAAGTCCGCTCGGGATTCATAATATATTGATAAGTCACACAGGCCAGATATTCGCGATGTGGCAGCGTATCAGCATCGAAGTAATGCACGACAATATTGTCGTAAGCTAAGCCTTGTTCATCTACCTGTTTTTGCAACAATTTCCCTGCCCAATAACCATTGGCTCCTTTCATTTTTCCATCCGGTTCGTCGGGATGTACAGTGACAATAAAGTCCCGGAAAGCAGCGCCATATTCCGTGCGCACCCGTTCCGCATCGGCCCGGACCCGATCACCTCCTCTCGCTTCCACAGTCAGTAAAATAGTGATCTTGTTTTTGGGATAATTACTGGCTAAACAAGCCCGCACCGACGCTTCCATTACTTCGTAGCTTTCCTTATAAACCGGATATAGAAAGACATGATAAACCTCGCGCCAATCTTTTTGTTTATTCGGCAGGGCTTTCATCTGCTCGACTTGTTCCCATTCTTCTTGCAACTTCCAGCGGCGCCAACCTTTAGTTAAATGAAACTGATGAAACAATTCCTCCGCCCAGGCCGACAAGTTTTCGGTTTTTTCGCAGCGCTCTCCCCAATCAATCGCCGTGTTGCGTTTAAGATGCCGATAACCAGAAATTAAATGTCCGCCCATCACCAGCGCTTTCACTAACCAATAGGTATCAAAAATAATAATGAAATAGGCTACTCCCGCCGGCCACACCACAGAAAAGATGATCGGTAGTGCTAAAACCGACCAAGACATGGCCCCTGGCAAAATTTCCCAAAAACGGCGAGCTTGCGGTGTCATCTTATAATCCCATGACCATTAAGGATAAGGCGATCCCCAATACAATAATCTGCAAAAATAAGGTCGCCCCCAATAATAGCCAGGCACTTAAAATATCCCGAGGATAGATTCTATTAATCAACCAGGTGTTGCAAGCTATAATCAACAAATTAAATAACGGCCACAAATAATCTTTTAACCAAGAGAAGATGCCTAAATTAAATCCCAAGGGCATCGTCAGAGCAATCGGATAGGGGGCGATGAAAATAATCCAGATGATCCAAAAACCAAGATGTAAAAACCATACCAAAGAAACTAGAAGACGCAGAGTTTGTTCGCGGCGCTTCAATCTTCCCCATTGGTAAAACAACAAATTGCCTCCACCCCATTCAAATAGTCGTATCGGTTTCATCGTCAACGTTAAGTTTTTATAACCCTACTCTCTTGTCAGCCAGCCGGACACCAGAATAAACACAACTGGCAAGATTAGCCACCAAGAATAATATGCCACCAAGGGACCGGCGATAACAGATTTTTCAATTACTTGTTTTAAAGTTTCTTCTGGTAAGAAATCTAGTATGGAAGCGGAAATAAGCGCGGCATTGAGCATACTATACACCACGGGCATGACCGTGCCAAATATCCCCATATTCCCCGGAGGATGCGCTAACCAGCCTCCTTTCAGGGCAATTATCAATATCACTAGTGCAAAGAGAGCAGTTTTAACTACAAATATCGAAAGACTACCTTGCATCCAACTCGTATCCAAGACGCCGGACTGCTGAGAGACCAGTTCAAATACTCGAGCTCCCCATTGATTAGCAATGACTAGACCAACGTAAGCTCCTAGGATTGTTATCATCATTTTGTCCTTGCCCAATAAAAATCCGTAGACCAGGCTAGCGGCAAAGAAAACCAATAACACAACATCCCAGGTTGGCATCATAAAATTGTAAAAAATTTATCCTAATAAAACTGGCTCCACCATAACAAAAAACAGCCCGAAAGTAAATCTGTATAACGGAAAATACAGTTACGGGATTTATTTTTCCAGAAATTCTTCGCGTAGATCTTCTAATAGTCGTTTCTGCTTTAATGTCAGGCGTTGCGGTACGGCAATCTCTGTCTTGACCAACAAATCACCATAGCTCGCTTGATCCAACTCTTTAATCCCCTTACCGCGTAAACGGAAGACTTCTCCGCTTTTAGTTCCGGCCGGAATAGTTAAATTTAGCCAACCATCTAAAGATTTAATTTTTACTTCTCCGCCTAACACTGCTATCGGGTAAGTAATAATTTCTGTCCGGTACACATCGAAACCATCCCTTTGAAAGTCTTTGCTTGGCAGAACGTGAACGGTGATGTACAAATCACCTGATTTTCCTCCGCGCCAACCTGATTCGCCCAAACCAGTTAATTTAATAGTTTGACCGCTATTAATCCCGGCAGGGAAACTAACCTCCACCATTTCTGTTTTAGTTTTACGGCCTTCGCCCCGGCAGTGCCGACAAACTTTAGCCGGTTTCTCGCCTAATCCTTTACATTCATCGCAGATATAAGTCTGGGTAAAAGCTCCCAGGATAGTTTTTTGAGTCTTTTTGAGCTCGCCGGTTCCTTTGCAAGCTGTGCATTGCACTAGTTTGCCATCAGTCGCTCCTGTTCCCTGACAAGCCTCGCAGGTTACTAGTCGATTAATGCTGATTTTTTTAGTGGCTCCGAAAACAGCTTCTTCAAAAGTAATCTGCCAGTTAGCTTCAATATCATTCCCCCGTTTAATATTTTCCGGATTTTGCCGGCGCCGTTGCCTACCTCCAAAAAATGTATCAAAAATGTCGCCAAAACCGCCTAAGTCGCCCAAATCAACGTTAGAAAAGTCCGCTCCTTGCCAACCGTTAAAACCATTCCCGGTAGCGGCACCAAATTGATCGTATTGTCTTTTTTTCTCCGGATCAGACAGTATTTGATAGGCCGAGTTGATTTTTTTAAATTGGGTTTCTGCCGTTTTGTCGCCTTTAGTTTTATCGGGATGGTATTTTAAAGCTAACTTACGATAAGCTTTTTTAATGTCTTCGGGAGTCGCTTCTCGACTGACACCCAGTATTTCATAGTAATCTTCTGATGGCATAATTTAGTAATTAATGACACCGGAGAGTTCCCGCCCCTGGCTTTTTGGGATCAAATTATTAGCTGAACCTACTGCACAATAGTGATATTCCCAGTAGTGGCATCGATTTGCGCTTTGAGGTAAGCGGCGGTTCCATCGGTGGCTTTGTAGGTCACATACCAATTCAACTGAGGTTGACCGGCTGGATAAGCCAGAATGACAGATGTCTCAAAAGTTTTATGCTGAGCCCGGAAAGCCGATCCCCCATTAGTTTCCGCTATCTGCAAAGCATCGGCATAACTCTTTAACCATTTATTATCAGTCGGGCCCATCGGAATAGGCAGTACGTCGAAACCGAGGCTAAAATCGACCTTTGGCATAATTAACCTTTTAAGTGATTCTCCGTTGCGCGGCATATTCACCAAATAGAAATTAGCAGGATCACTAGCCGAAGCAAAAATATACCAGTTAGTATTCAGGCCATAAAAATCAGACAACGAGTTAATGTACTTAGACGATACGATAGTTAATTGCGCATCTGCTTTAAGAGTGCGGATCCGATCGGTCGCATCTTTAGTTTCTTTCTTCAGACTTTCTATAATCAAAGTGGGATTGGGCAAACCGCTATCGGGCACGCCACTCACTGGCGAGATCGTATTATTGATAGTGTTGCCAACTGTATTATTGGCGGTATTACCAATGGTATTATCAATCGTATTATTGGTAATTTCATTATCAATTACTCGGCGTTGGCAGCCCGCGCCCGCTAATACTAATACCAACGTTAGCGCTAAAGCCACTCCAACTATTTGTTTACTTTTCATCTGTATCCCCCGCATCGTTAGATGCGTCCCGCTTTCCAATGCTAATTGGAACATCAGGACTACATTAATTTTATTTTTAACTCTTACAATATATCATATCTATCTTATTTCTTCTCTCCATCGCTGCCTTCGGTGAACTCACCTTCTTTAGGCTGATCGGTTTGGGCACTAGTTTGGTCAGCAGGCGTTTCGGCGCTGGCGGATTTATACATACTTTCGCCGATTTTAGATAAAGCACTCCCCAAATCATCTGTGGCCTGCTTTAATTCGTCAGTATTATCTGAATCTAAGAGATCTTTCACGCGTTTAACTTTTTCTTCAATTTCAGATTTCACTCCTGCATCCAGTTTCTCACCCGCGTCTTTGATCGCCTTCTCGGTAGTATAAATCAGAGTATCGGCATGATTTTTTGTATCGACTTTTTCGCGCTTTTGCTTGTCTTCCGCGGCATGTTTTTCGGCTTCATCAGCCATTTTCTTGACCTCGTCTTTAGACAAGCCGGAGGAAGCGGTAATCGTAATTTTCTGTTCCTTATTTGTCGCTTTATCTTTAGCGGAAACATTCAGAATGCCATTGGCATCAATGTCAAAAATTACTTCTACTTGCGGAATGCCCCGGGGTGAAGGAGGAATACCATCCAGTACAAACCGGCCGAGAGTTTTATTGTCAGCCGCCATTTCACGCTCGCCTTGCACGATATTAATTTCCACTGAAGTTTGGTTATCCGTGGCGGTAGAAAATATTTGAGTTTTGGAAGTAGGGATAGTGGTATTGCGATCAATTAGCTTAGTAGCCACTCCGCCCAGCGTTTCTAACCCCAATGACAGCGGCGTGACATCTAAAAGCAGGATGTCTTTGACATCACCTTGCAACACCCCACCTTGCACGGCGGCACCAATGGCCACCGCTTCGTCCGGATTCACGCTTTGATTGGGTTCTTTGCCAAAAAAATCTTTGATCAATTTTTGCACCGCCGGCATCCGCGTCATTCCTCCCACCAATACCACTTCATCAATGTCGCTTTTCTTGAAACCGGAATCCGAGAGAGCCTTTTCCATCGGCGGAATCGTGCTCTGAATTAAATCACCAACTAATTGTTCTAACTTGGCGCGGGTTAATTTCATGATCAAATGCTTAGGGCCGGATTCATCGGCCGTCACAAACGGAATATTAATCTCGGTTTCAGTGGAGCTGGACAATTCCTGCTTGGCTTTTTCGCCGGCTTCTTTAAGCCGTTGCAAAGCCAATTTGTCTTGAGTTAAATCAATCCCCTGTTCTTTTTTGAATTCATCAATAATCCAAGCAATAATCTTTTGATCGAAATCATCGCCGCCCAAGTGAGTGTCGCCATTAGTGGCTTTCACTTCAAATACCGATTCTCCCTCGCTGTCGCCGATCTCTAAAATAGAGATATCGTAAGTGCCGCCGCCCAGATCGTAAACCGCAATTTTTTCATTCTTCTTTTTATCCAATCCGTAAGCCAGGGTGGCAGCGGTGGGTTCGTTGATGATTCTTTTGACAGTTAATCCGGCAATTTGCCCGGCATCTTTAGTAGCTTGGCGTTGTGAATCGTCAAAATAGGCCGGGACGGTAATGACAGCTTCGGTGACCGGCTCGCCCAGATACTTTTCGGCATCGGCTTTGATCTTCTGTAAAATGAAAGCTGAAATTTCCTGGGGAGTATATTCTTTATTCCCCATCATCACTCCGACCCCGCCATTAGACTGAACTATTTTGTATGGCAAAATTTTCTGGTCCCGCTGCACTTCCGAATCGGTAAATTTGCGGCCGATCAGCCGTTTCACCGAAAAAATAGTGTTATCCGGGTTGGTCACGGCTTGCCGTTTGGCAATTTGGCCGACCAGTTTTTCGTTATTTTTATTGATTGCCACTACTGATGGTACGGTCCGGCCGCCTTCGGCGCTTGGTATAACTTCAACTTTGCCTCCGCGCATGACGGCGGCGGCACTGTTGGTTGTCCCCAAATCAATTCCAATTATTTTATTCACGATAAACTCCTTAATTTAATTTATTATTTTATCGCCCCGAGCGAAGTCGAGCCTGCCTGCCGGTAGGCAGGGGGTTACCTTATTATTCGTTATATTCCTAATTTATCCATTACAAATGCTAACAATTTTTTAATATTCTCTGTTTTTTCTATTTGTTGGCCTTTGCTGTTTTCATTGCCATAAATATCCCACAAAATACCAATCAGGCTTAAGAGCCAGGTGGCGTAATGTTCCGGAGTAGCCTTAAGGTATTCAGTCCACTTTTGCGCCCAGACCGCTGGATCCCCAATATGCTCTTGGGGAGATTTAAACAACACCCAGCACAAATAACGCATATTCATATATTCTTTTGGGCCAAAAATAAGATCGACATCCAGTACAGCTAATTGATCGCTCAAGTCTACATAATGCTCGGCGTTATTATCTCGATAAATTAAAGCGATTTTACCCCAAATATCTTTGCGCTCCTGGTAAAATTTTTTAATTCTCTCGGCAATATCGGCAGTCAACACATTTGGCACTAGAATTGGTAACCATTTAGTATTTATCCGTTCCCACAACCTATCTTCGGCTTCTTTTATATCTGCGTCGGTTGGTTGTTGACTGGCTAGTCCATCTCGGATTTGCTGGTGCAGTGCTATTACTCTTTCAAGATTCTCATCACTCCAATAATCCTTTTGAGCCAACAGCGGTGCATCCAGATATTCATATAAAATATATTCGCCTGACTTGCTGTCCAGAACTTTGTGAGTGCGAATGCCTAAACTAGATAATTTCTGGTTATCTGCCACCTCATTTTTATTGAAATTTCCGGTTTTTAATACCATCTTCTGCCCGTCCTTTTCTACCAAAAAGACATTTCCTTTTAAATCTTCTGCATCGATAGCATCTAAAACTTCTGCTCCTCGCAAGCGCTTTAAAATTTTTACTCCTAATTGTTCTGCAATTAATGTAGTTTCCATAAACAATCAATTCCAATTATTTTATTCATATTTGCTCAGATTTTTAAATTCTATCTGTTTATTGTGGTTAATTTATTGTTTAGTAACATTTTGACCTCGATAAAATTATCTTCTATGAATTTCTTTCTCTGAGAATCATATTTGGTTAGTTTTTTACTGAACCAATATTCAAATTTGTCAGAAAGCAAGGTATATTCCTTGAAACACATTTGCAGGATATGCAAGATAATAAACATTGCCCTAATTATATAGATAGAAAATCTTTCGTAGTTAATAATATAATTGGTATCATTTTTGGGGGCCACATTATCAACAGACGACAATTCAATAGAATGATACGTATTTCCAATTGCGCTAGACCAACAATAAGAAAGTGGCGCTACCCCAGAATGAGCAAAGTATTGGCAACTAAGATCATAAATACATTTAAGATCGGTTCTGCTGACGGATGTCAAATTGTCTGTTGCAGACCTATCTGTCCTTATCCATTTATCATATTTTGATTTATTTTTTATCTGCAGTTCATCTAAATCAACCCATATCCTCCAATTATTCTCATCTTTTCTAATGGTATCTGCATCTACTGTGTAGTCTATCGCTCTTCTTAAAAGGAATCCTGCAGTACCCAAATGGCCATTCAATAAATTATTATAGCTTTCTACCAAATCTTTTTTAATAGCTTGTGTAATCAACATAATAATTGATTGGGGAGTATTGATTTCTACAGGCGAAGACAAACCATCAACTTTTAGATTTTCAAATAGATTTACAGTGTCTTCGAATAAAACAGAGTCGTCTTTCAACGCTTTACTTATATCTATAAATATTCTTTGTTCAGCTGTCCTAAGATCTTTAATTTGTTGTGGCATATATGTTATTTCCCTACTCTTACCTTTGCGGGTTTGATAATTTGGTCTTTATACTTTAATCCGGCTTGGAGCTGTTCGATCACGGTGTCATCTTTGTGTTCAGTGTGGTCTTCGTGAGAAACGGCCTCCATAATTGAAGGGTCAAACTTATCGCCCGGTTTGACTTCAATTTTATCCAGACCTTCTGCCTTAAACACCTCATCAAATTTCTTCAAAATATTGGTTATGCCTTCCATCACTCCCATCTGGCACTGCAGGACATCCGGCGGAATAGTGGAGGGATCCAGTTTTTTGTTTTGGACGGTGTGCAACACCCGGGACAGATCATCGTTAATATCCAGAAATCTGGTGAGCAAAGCCATATTCATAAATTGAGTAAGCTCGCCGCGCAGTTTTTCTTGCTGTTTTTTATAATTATCCAGATCGGCCAATGCGCGCTTGGCCACATCTTCCCAATTTACTTCGGGTTTAATTTCTGACTGATCTTTCAACGGCTCATCGGGATTGAGCCGTTGAGTTTCCTTGTTCTCCGGCTGATTGTCTTTCTTTTTGGACATAGGTTTTCCTTTCTCTCTTTGTCATTCCGAGCAGAGTCGAGGAATCTCTCGCACTAGATTCCAGATCCCTCCACTACGGTCGGGATGACACCTAAAATATTTACAGGTCGGTTAATAATTTTTTCATATAATCAACTAGTGGCAAGGCTTTGTTGTAATCCATCCGCGTGGGGCCGATAATACTGATCACCTGCTTCCCCTGCGGGCCAAAATTAGTAATAACAATGGTCGCTTTATTCATTTGGGGATTATCTTGGCCGATCAACACTTTCACATCTTCCGGATTAGTGCCATAACTGGCCGTCTCCATTAATGCTTTGGGTTGCTCCAAGGCCTCCATTAATTTAATGCCAAACTGTTGCTCGCCAAACTCCGGCATTCTGGCAATATTGCTAAACCCGGATAAGTAAACATTCTGGGCATCATCCATCAACATGCCCACACTCCCGGACATCTCCGCCAGCAATTTAGCCGCCGCTTGGTATTTTTCCTGCAAACTGCGTAATTTTTCAAAATGACGCGTTAATACTTCTTGCTGCTTTTTAGTTAATTCCCGGCGTTCCTGGGTAATAATTTTTACATACGATTTATAGCCGAAATCGGAAGGAATTCTGCCAGCCGAAGTATGGGGCTGTTCCAGTAGCCCTAACTCGGTTAATTCGACCATATCATTGCGGATGGTAGCCGAACTTACCTCGTAAGGTAACTGCTCTGCCACCTGCAGGGACCCCACCGGCTGACCAGTATGGACAAAGGTCTCCACAATGGTTTTTAGCACATCTTGTTTGCGGGTATTTCCGTCCATAAATCTTAATATATACAAATTAGCACTCGTGTCAAGCGAGTGCTAAAGTAGTGCGAGTTAGTAAGCCTCCTCTTAATTAGGCTAACTTTGTTATTTAGATAACTCTTTAGTGGAAACTAAGTGCCATTTGGCTCTATAATTTGAGATTGACTTGCTTATGGCGCATACCCAAAGGATTATAAAAAGAATGGGGCTTACTAGGGCTGCTGCAATCACAAATAATGACGCCCACCAGGCTTCTTCAGCTGTCAAAAGCTCATCATTATTATAGATCCACTCATGTGCCAACATGATCGAAAAAGGAGTCAAGCCCAAATAACAATAGTTCCACCAAAATTTTAACCACCCATACTGGCTGGCCGGGAAGTGGAAGCCTAGCCACAGCCAAACCATAACGGTAAGGATACTTTGGATTAGACAAAGATCAATCCATTGGCTCGACCCTGTTTCTGTGAAATGTAACTTATCATAGGAACTTTGGGTACGACCCATAACTGCCGCTACAACCACAAATACAATGCATAATCCCAGTAATACTATCTGGGCAATATAACCAATGTGTTCCACGGGACTGCTCCTTTGTTTCCTTGTTAAGGACCAATAGTCTAGAGTGTTTAACTCCTCTAGCCAGTTTCAAAATAACAAATTATGCACTCCTGGTCAATAAGATTCGGTTTGTAATAATTCAACGGCTCAACGTGTTGAGCCGTTCACGGTTTTAGCCCAGATCTACTGCAACTGTTTGATTATATAGATATTTGAATCCTTGTAATTGGTGTTGTACACAAATGCAGTAAATACTATCGCTCGTTTGCCGGTCCACCAAGGCCACCATGATGACGATGATCGTGTCAAGAAAGCATTCCAAATCTCTATCCCGTCGGTTGGCACGTTTATAGTTTTAATCTTTTGGTCATACAACATTGGGTTCGGTTTACTTATGTCCACTAGATGAACTTCTTGATAGGGATATACCATACTTATATATACAACATCATTTCCTAATATATTAAGATCTCTTAAACCCAAATTAGTTTGGGCAATCTGAGTATGTGTATTGTTGCTAATATCATAAGAATATATTTTTATACCTGACGCCCCGCTTTTATGGGTAGGATAAATTATTTTATTGCCATCTATCCTTGCTTGAAAAACAGAGGAGCCAGGATATTGATCTTCCTCGGTTAAATTAATAGGGGGCAATGCAGAAGAGATGTCATACATCCATAAATCTGCTGGTCCATAGTTAACAGATTCACACCAAATTACTCTATTGCCACTTATGTCCAAACATCCGCCATTCATAAAGATTCCAGCCTGAGGCGGAATAGTTGCCATAATTTCTCCCGAAACCAGGCTTCTCACAATAATATCTCCTGATCCAGAAGGAGGAGACTTATAAACCATTTTGTCACCATCCGTACTAAAGTAATCTTTGGGAACATTATCAGTCGGTATTGAGGTGGTTGTTGCACCGTCTGATTTATATACTTGGTACGAGCTACCAAGCCCGTTTTGAAGCCAATAAGCAATATTACCTTCCAAATCCAAAGAGTATAAATAATCAGATTCACCACCTTCTTTAGGTAGGTTTATCACGGTGTTGTTACCTAAATTATACCGAAAAGCCCGCTGAATATTCCATATAATAGATTCGGGATTACTACTTTCGTTTGTGCCTGTACTAAACACAAATTTGCTACCATCAATATCCTCCGCTCTCTCTATTTCTGGACCATTAGTAAGGGGAATAAAATTAGTCCACACGCTTGGCAAAGGATCTATGGGGCTGTTGACCGGATTAAGTCCAGGATTAATTGTTCCGAATGCTTCACTAGACTTTCCTTTAAATTGTTGTAGTTGAGGCAGGTAGATAAAAGCTATGGCCAATATAATAACAGCTACCGTTAAAACCAATGCAGGGTTTTTCCTTATTCCCCCTACTAACTTTTTATAAGCATTTTTTTTCATAATCTAATTGTATTACCCTGATAAAATAACATCTTAATTATAGCAGTTATTGTATAATTCACAGCCAAAACTGGATCTTCTTGCCTCTGAAGTCGCTATCAAAACAAACCACACTTTCTAACTAAGCAATTTAAGAAAGGCTTCCTGGGGGATTTCGACTTGGCCGACTTTTTTCATCCGTTTTTTTCCAGCCTTTTGTTTTTCCAGGAGCTTATCTTTGCGGGTGCGATCTCCCCCGTAGAGTTTGGCCAACACATCTTTCCTTAAGGGGGAGATATCTTCCCGAGCAATAATCTTACTCCCCACCGCCGCCTGCAAGGTAATCTCAAAGTTTTGCCGGGGAATTAGTTTTCGGAGTTTTTCCACTAATTTTTTACCGACATTCCCGGCAATGGAGCGATGCACGATCACAGACAACACATCGACTAACTTTCCTCCCACTAAAATATCTAGTCTAACCAAATCAGCTTCCTGGAATCCTAAAAATTCATAGTTCATTGAGGCGTAGCCGGAAGATACGCTTTTTAAAGCATCATAAAAATCCATCACGATACTGCCCAAGGGAATTTCATAAACTAGCATCACTTTGTCACCGTCAAAATGCTTAATATCCTTTTGTACCCCGCGGCGATCTTGTAGTAGCGGGATGATCCCACCCATAAATTTACTGGGGGTAAAGATTTCTAATTGGATCCAAGGCTCGGCAATAGTTTTAAACTGATGGGGTTCAGGAAGTTCTGTGGGATTGTTAATGATTTGTTTTTTCCCATTCGCCATTACCAATTCGTAATTAACGCTAGGCGTGGTTGCCACCAACGCCAAACCAAATTCCCGTTCCAACCTTTCCTGAACAATATCCAAATGGAGTAGCCCCAAAAATCCACAGCGAAAACCAAACCCTAAAGCCGGAGAATTTTCCGGTTCAAAGACTAGCGATGAGTCGCTTAGACTAAGTTTTTCCAGCGCGTCGCGCAGCTTGGGATAATCAGCATTATTTATTGTAAAAATTCCCGCATAGACAAATGGAGTTATTGGTTTATATCCGGGCAAAGATTGTTTGGTCGGATTAGTTTCAGAAGTGATGGTGTCGCCTACTCTGACTTTACTCACATCCCGCAGACCAGTGGCGACATAACCAATTTCACCAGTAGCCAAACTATCTGACTTTTGCAGTTGCGGAGTAAAAGTGCCTACTTCCAACACTTCGGACGTTGCCCCATTTGCCATCATCACAATCCGATCCCCTGGCTTAACGGCGCCATCCACGATGCGGACATAAGCAATGACGCCTTTATATTTATCGAAGGCAGAATCAAAAACTAAGGCCCGTAAAGGTTTGGCCTTATCTCCCCGGGGACTGGGAACTTCGGAAATCACTTTATCTAACAAAATTTCTACTCCGGCACCGGTTTTCCCGGATACTTCTAAAACTTCTGTTTCGTCTATCCCTAGAATATTGGCCAGCTCTTTCTTAGATTGATCCACATTGGCTCCCGGCAAATCAATCTTATTCACTGCCGGAATAATTTTTAAATTTAACTCTTCCGCTAAATGTAAATTAGCCAGGGTTTGGGCCTCTACTCCCTGACTAGCATCAACCAATAGAATGGCCCCTTCCACGGCGGCTAAAGATCGCGACACTTCATAAGTAAAATCGACATGGCCAGGGGTATCAATTAAATTCAAGGCATAGCTCTTGTAGCTCATCCTGACTGGCTGGAGCTTGATGGTAATCCCCCGCTCCCGCTCCAGATCCATAGTGTCTAAGAGCTGCTCTTTCATTTTGCGTTTTTCTACTGTGCCGGTAAGTTCCAAAAACCGATCCGCTAAGGTGGACTTCCCATGATCAATATGGGCTATAATACAAAAATTTCTAATCTTGTCTTGAATCATAGTCTTATTGTACTAGAAAAGAAAAGCGACCCCTCTGAAAGATCGCTTAATAAATTTGCTCTGTTGTTCGATAGCTGTTGGTGACACCATCTGGATAGTTTTTAATCTTCCAAAATCCATTGTTGTTCTGCCTGGTTCCAGACCCATGCACATTGGCATTTATCACAGATTATTCGCCCTATAGTCTGAGCATCTTCCTGAGTTACCCTATTCTTATCACGTAACGGCATACTACAGACAGGGCAACTGTCCGGCAGCTCACGAAAGATGTAGTCAGTAGTAAGCCCTAGGTGTTGACAGGAAATAGGTCGGTACTCTTTAGTATGCCCGACTGAACAGACCATAATCCTTCCCCCACCTGGCGTAGTTTTACGTAAAGTCATCGGACAATGGCATGACTGCCTAATCCCGCCAATACTAACTCGTTTTGAGCAGAGACGGAAAAAAGTGGTTGCCATAACTATCACCCCTGATTTTCAAAGTTAATCCTATGTTAGCATAATTAGAAGCAATCAAAAACCTTGATTCATAACTAACTTTAGCTTATACTGCAAGCGACCTGAGAGCTCCGCTCTAAGGTCAACCTGCCAAGGAACCACCTTGGACAAATGGGGCTCTCAGGCACCCTTTTTGCGCCTATTTTCACGGCGTTTTATTTTGCTCAATTATCGCTCAGTAACTGGCGTTTTTTTAAACAACCATTCCCAGCATCGAGATATTAATTTAATTTCAGGAACAGCTAATTTTTGCATAATTACCAAATAGCTCATCCCTGCCACCACGGCTGCCACGACGGCTTGTACTAATAAACCAGCGAAAGTGTGCGTATCGATAATCCAACTCATGGCTTGCAAAGCGCCGTATCCCATTGCTCCCATAATTAAACTTCCCAAAATAACCTGCCCCAACATTCTACTTAATCCCAGCAACGATAAACCGCCTAGTTTTTTTTGCAACAGCCAGAATAAAATCAAGGCATTAGTTATACTAGAGAGCGATATTGCCATCGCTAAGCCTACCACTTGATAATAACGAATAAACACAAATGCGCTCGCTACATTAATCATCAATGCTAGTAAACTGGTGAAAAACGGAGTTTTCGTATCTTGCATAGCATAAAATGATCTGGCTAAAACTGTGATGATAGCCTGTGCCCACATACCAAAAACAAAAAACGCTACTACCGAAATAGTAAAACGAGTATCCTCCCAACCGAACTGTCCCGCTCCTAAAACTAACCGAACAATTTGGGCCCGAAGCAACCAATACAGCATCATAGTGGGAATAATAAAGAACAGAATCTGTCTGAGAGTGTTGATGACGTCTTGTTTGAACTCATCTATTTTGCGCAAAGTATATTTCTCTGCCAAATAAGGAAAAGCCGCTACTCCGAATGAAACACCAAATATACTAACTGGCAGGCTGGCCAGATTATCACCAAAATTTAATACTGTGATACTGCCGACAGCTAAAGTAGAAGCGATGATGGTGTTAACTAACACGGATATTTGTTGGGCGGCGATTCCCAAGGTACGCGGGATCATCAAAACCGCCATTTTACGCAAGGCCGGATGGCGGAGATTAATATGCATTCTGTATTTATATCCTAAAGCAAATACACTCGGCACTTGTACCAACATATGCAAGAAAGCACCTAAAACTACGCCGTAAGCGAGGCCCATGTAACCGAATCTGGGCACCATCCACAGCACACCGGCGATAATCCCCAGGTTATATAAAATAGGAGCAACAGCATAAGCAATAAAGTTTTTGAAAGAATTCAGGATCCCTCCCGCGAGATTACTCAAGCCAAAAAATAAGGGCGAGAGTAACATTACCCGCATCAAATTAACCGTCATTTCTCTCTGGGCATCATCAAACCCGGGCGCGATAACATAAGATAGGATCGGGGCAAATACAGCCACCAACAGCAGTAATCCAGTCAGAATAATAATGCCGAAGTTGATGAGAGTATTCACAAAACTCCAAGCCTCATCCTTGCCGTTTTTGTGCATATACTCGGTAAATAACGGAATAAAGGCTGATGACAAAGCCCCGAGCAATAATAAATTAAAAATGAAATCAGGAATTTTAAAGGCGGCGAAATAAGCGTCCAAAACATCGCCGGCCCCGAAGTGAGCGGCTAAACTGCGGTCGCGGAGTAACCCAAACAGGCGGCTAACTAAAGAAGCCACTGCGAGAACCACCGTGGCTTCCAGAACACTGGATTTCCGATGAATTAACTTATGGAGCATAATTTATTATTCCAATTTCTCGGACGCCTTCGGGAAAAACGCTTCAAAATCTTCCCGTTCCACCACTTCTTCTTTGATTAGTCTTTCAGCAATGGCATTCAATTCCTGATGGTACTTTTTCAACACAGTTTCGGCTTTAACTTGGGCTTCATTAATAATAGCCGTGACCTCCTCGTCGATTATGGCAGCGACTTTCTCACTGTAATTCTTTTGCTCATGAATTTCCCGCCCCAAAAACACCAATTCTTCTTTGCCACCAAAGACTACCGGACCGATTTTATCGCTCATACCAAACTTTATAACCATTTGCCGAGCCAACTCAGTAGCTCTTTGCAAGTCGTTAGCTGCTCCCGTAGTAATTTCTTTAAAGATTAATTCTTCGGCCACCCGACCCCCCATCATCACTGCTAATTCATCGACAAATTGAGATTTAGAATGCAAATATTTATCTGTCAGCGGCATGCTCCAGGTATAACCTAACGCCATACCGCGAGATATCACAGAAATCTTATGCACCGGATCGCCGTGAGGCAAAATATGTGAAACGATGGCATGTCCGGCTTCGTGATAAGCGGTAATCTTTTTTTCTTCTTCAGTCAGAATCTTGTTTCGCCGCTCCGGGCCCAAAATTACTTTTTCCAGGGCTTCATTAAAATCGGCTTGACTGATCCGCTTACGATTTCGCCGAGCTGCTAAAATGGCGGCTTCATTCACTAAGTTTTGCAAATCAGCGCCCGTAAAACCGGGAGTTTGGCTGGCTAGTTTGTCCAGATTAATATCATCATTTAAAGGCTTGTTTTTAATGTGGACTTGCAGAATGGCTAGTCGATCTTTGATGTCTGGACGCTCCAAGACTACCCGCCGATCAAAGCGGCCAGGTCTAAGCAGCGCCGGGTCCAACACATCCGGACGGTTAGTGGCTGCGATCACAATTACATTCGTGTCGGTTTCAAAGCCATCCATTTCCACTAAAATCTGGTTTAATGTTTGTTCGCGCTCATCATGCGACCCCCCCAGCCCGGCTCCCCGTTGCCGTCCCACCGCATCAATTTCATCAATAAACACAATAGCCGGAGCATTGCGCTTAGCTTTAGCAAACAAGTCGCGTACTCGGGAAGCGCCAACCCCCACAAACATCTCGACAAATTCCGATCCGGAAATATGGAAGAAGGGCACTCCCGCTTCTCCAGCCACAGCTTTAGCGAGTAAAGTTTTGCCAGTACCAGGAGGACCCATTAACAGAACTCCTTTAGGGATACGCGCACCAATGCTTAAAAACTTGCTGGGATATTTTAAGAATTCGACTTCTTCCATCAACTCTTGCTTGGCTTCATGCGCTCCCGCTATATCATTAAACGTAATGCGATGCTTGCCTTGCAGAGGCACCAACCGAGCCCGGCTACGCCCAAATGACAAGGCTTGATTATTGGCCCCTTGCGCTTGGCGGAGCATAAAATATAAAAAGCCAAAAATGAGGATAAACGGAATTAGCGATGAGATAATACTGCCCCACAGCTGTGTGCTACTCACATCTTTTACTTCGATAGTAACTTTCCCTGGATTGATCCCCGCATCAAACAGTGATGTACTAGCTTCTTTGCGTGAACGATATTCCATCCCGCTACGATCAATAACTGTCAGGTTGTCGCCACTGATAACGATCTTGTCTATCCGGCCTGCCGCCACATCTTCTATCACCTGACTGAGAGGAATTTCTTTAATATTACTTGTGTTGGCTCCGAAAAGGCTATATAGCAAACTGCCTACTAAAATTACAAGTAGAGCATAACCAAATAATTTACTGGCAGTGAATCTCATTTATTGGCAAATTTAGGCTGGTGGCAGCTAATACTAATCTTACCATAGCCTCTGGAGAGGAACAATTTACCCGGAAGCTGTTTCCAGGTCTTAGCCTGAGCACTATGGATGATTGCTTGCATCTCCCCTAGATGAACTTTATTAATATCTTGGCGATTACCTTTCAAGTCTTTAATAGCCAGCAAAAATAATTCGTTTTGCCAAAAACCAACTAGTCCTAGAAATTTAGTTTCATCGAACTTAATCTCATCTTTTCTGCAAGAGAAAATTACTTTTTTATATAAATTCTGCGCATATTGGTCCAGCCACGTTTCTAGCTCGGCCCAAGTATCCGCATTCCTCAAAATAACTTTCTCTAGCCCCGGATTAACCTTTTTTAAAATTGGCAGAATCTGATGGCGCACCAAATTGCGCGTATAAATTGGATTTTTATTGCTTGTGTCTTCGTGAAATTGCAGATGATAATGTTTAGCAAATTTTTGTAAATCTGCTTTGTAGCAATGCAGCAATGGCCGCCAAATTTTGCCCTCCTCCCGTTCTTGCATCCCGGCTAAAGCTCGCACTAATCCCCCGCGCAACCACTGCATAACCACAGTTTCGACTTGATCGTCGGCAGTATGGCCAGTCACAATCACTTGGGCCTTATATTTTGCAGCTATATTGCGCAACCATTCGTACCGCGCTTTCCGCCCGGCCTCTTCAATGGTGAGGTTATTGGTAGCAGCGATTTTCTTTACATCTGCAGATCCTAAAATAAACTTCAACCCGAGACTGGCAGCCAATTTTTCGACAAATTTAGCATCCCGATCCGCTGATTTTCTTAATTGATGATGGAAATGAGCAACAATGATTTCCCAATCCCACCTAACGGATAACAATAATAAGATATACAACAAAACCACCGAATCTACCCCCCCGGACACCGCCACAACTAAGGTAGCGCCTTTTGAGGGGAAATAGCGGCTGTTTAGTTCAGAAACCAGCTTATCTTTAATCTCCATGCCCCCATTATAATGGGATTTACAATTTTCAGCTTTTTACCTAATCTAAATTAAGTTACGATATAGGAGCAACTTGCCAGGGTAGCTTCCTCCTACGCTTCATCTTATTGGGAATATATCATTTGTCTCTCCCAATTTAGATAGCGCTTCGGAGGACTGCGCAGTGGTTCATCAACATATAGCACAGCACGCCAGGGTAGCTCAGTGGTACCTGCCTGCCGGCAGGCAGGGAGCAGTGGACAACATTAGCAACTATGTATTCTGTATATGCCATTAGAAACAGTGCAGGTAGAATATATGTAGGTATGTCGGCAAATGTTCTACGTAGGTTGAATGAACATAATAAAGGAACTGTTAAGTCAACTAGATTCTGGAAACCTTGGATATTAATCCACCAAGAAGAAGTTGGAAATAGGACACAAGCGAGACAAATAGAAAAGAAATTGAAATCTGGATTCGGTAAAGAATTTCTTAAATCATTGCCAGGGTAGCTCAGTGGTAGAGCAGTGGACTCATAAGCCATTGGTCGCGAGTTCGAATCTCGCCTCTGGCACCAGTCTTCGCCCCTCCCCAATTTCTGTGCTTGGCTAAAAACTAAACTTAGAATGTTCAGGGAAATTGAGGAGGGGCTTCGCCTGGCTGCGCCAAGCATGTACAGCAACAACTGTCATACATTGATCACCTATCATTAACTATGGGATGATGGGTATGATTTTAGGCTATGTGGAAAGATAATCCCATCCGAAAATTTATCAGTCGAAAAAAACTGAACATTAAATTCGGTGTCTTAGCTAGTATGATTGTTTTTGCTTATATGTTTTTCGCTAATGGCGAGGCTTTATGGCAAAATTACCAGATTAATCAAGAAATTGCCAAACTCAAAGTAGAAATTGTGCAGTTAGGCAATGAGAATCTGCAATTCAAAAATCTGATCGCTTATTTAAAGACAGAGTCATTTCGAGAAAAAGAGGCTCGCCGTAAATTAGGCTATAAGAAGCCTGGTGAGCAAGTAGTCGCTATCCCCCAGGACAACTTTATTCATACCGACCCGGGCAACACCAAAACTGAGCCGGCGCCAGAAGATCAGCCCCAGTTAAGCAATCCGCAAAAGTGGTGGGATTACATCCTAGGATAGTATAATTTAAATAGTTTGGGCCAGTAGCTCAGCGGGAGAGCAGCCCCCTCATAAGGGGTTGGTCGTAGGTTCGATCCCTACCTGGCCCACCAAAGAAATGGCAGTCATCTTTTGATGGATGGCATTTCTTTTGTTTGTGTGCAGGGATCGAACCTTGGGAAAGGGGCCCTAGAAAACTAGAGTTTTCCCGCAGTGGAGGCAACCTGCTAATATGTTATTAGCAGGTGTCGGAACCGCAAGGGTCCGAGGAGGTATGAGATAGCCCGAATACCGACGGGTTCTAGCGAAGCGGATCCCTACCTGGCCCACCACAAGAGTCTGATTAAATAATAAATGTATGAACTTAGAACAAGCTGTCAAAGAAGAATGGTATAGTCAATCATTTAACTTAAAACCAGTGTTTTTAGGTTCGGCATTTGAATGCAACGAATACGCCAGTGAATACACTGGCGTTACCTATCATGATTATTTAATGACATGTAAGAATAACTACGGGGGTATGTCGTATTGTAATTCAGACTTAAACCGCGTAGGTAATTTAATAAGAAAAAAAGTTGAAGAAAATCCAAATTATTTAGCTCAACTTAAGACAAAATACGATCAAGATATACAAGAAAATAACCAACATTATAGTCAAATTGACGGTATCGATATCGACACCATTACAATCGAAGAAACAAAAAAACTTGTCGAAACTGCTCTTCGGTGTTTAGTGTTATCCATGGGCGTAGCACATGTCATTGAGCCGTTTGCATTAACGGCTGATTTTAAAATTAAAAATGATCTTGGTAAATATATTCAAAGTGCAAAAGAGTTAAATGATATGTTCGTAGTTTTAACAAGCCCTACAAAAACATCATTTGCATCAGAATATGAAACGCTCATTTTCGCTATTGCCACTTCGCATGATAATTCCGTCAAAGAAAAATTAGCGCAAAAGATAGTACAGAATTTTTATTGGATTCGTAATGGATATGCGGGAAGGTATGCCTTAACTCTAAATGAAGTACTAAAAGAAGCTGCGTCTTTAGACCAAAGTAAATATAATAATCAGGCTAGGCCAAAGATTGATAAACCAGACCGGCAACAAATAATTAACAAATTGAATTTACCTCAAAAGTTAATCAATGAATTAAATGTTCTAAGCTTTTTAACTGATTGGCAAGATGAAAGAAAAAAGAATATTTTAATCGCAGTAGATTATCTAGATCGATTAATAGATAAATTAGCCAAAAAAATTAATATTCCTAGCAACTTAATGTATTTAATGATTCCTTCTGAAATTAGAGAAGAAAAGTATCAATCTAAAAACTTTATTGAAGAATTAAAACAGAGAGCAGACGGAGTTGTTTTCCTATATTCATTTCCAAAAGAACCTATTATTGCTACCGGTAAAGTTTTTACAGAATTTATGAAAGATATGCAAAAAGAAATCGTAGAACAAGTACAAGAAATTTATGGAATGACTGCTTCCAGCGGATACGCTGTAGGTAAAGTAATCGTATGTACGGATATTGATTCTATACATAAAGTTCAGGAGGGCGACATTCTGGTTGCAAGCATGACCAGGCCTGAATATTTGCCTGCCATGAAAAAAGCCTCTGCCATAATCACCGACGAGGGAGGTATAACGTGCCATGCCGCAATAATTTCTCGGGAGTTAGGCATCCCCTGTATAATTGGTACTAAAATTGCGACTCAAGTCTTGAAAGATGGCATGACCGTGGAGGTAAAAGCAAACCATGGAGTAGTAAAAATAATTCAATAATAAAATATCAAGAAAATAGTAATTTAAGGATATAGTATGGAAAATGAACGATTTGTTCCTGAGACTGATTTTGTTATGGCAAGGCATAGCAAAAAAGGAAAGGATTCGACAGAGTATGAAGGATTGTCAAACGAAGGAGTGGAATTGGCAAAACAGGAAGCCAGCAAGTGGCTTGGCCTACTTGATAACGCTGAGGAAGGCACTGTCATGTGGCTAGGCGGGGCATCAGAACAAATAAGAACTAAATCTACCATTAGAGCCTTGACTGAAGAAATTAATAATATTTTATCCCAAAGAGAGAATAACAACATTGAATTGATTGCCAATGATAGTATTGACTTTGAAAAAGGTTTTAATAAAGCGATCGAAGAATTGTCAGAAAAAATTAACTCGAGCCCGGATAAAAAATTTATAATTTCCGCCCCATTATTTATTAAAGAATTTAGCGGAGAAAAGAATAGATGGATTGGCAAGGATAACGAACCAATCGCATATTATAATGAACTGAGCAAAAAATGCGATGGCAACGAAAAAGAAATGTTAAAGGAATGGCTGAATAATCAGGGCCATTTAGACGGTCTCGAAGGCCCTAGCCCAGCCCAGGTTGCAGAAGAGCATTTGTATGGAATTAAAAGATTGTCAGATCTCGCAAAAGAATATATTCCCAACAATCCATTAATTATCGGCGGCGTAGGACAAAGCGTGGGTCTTGATGCGTTGGCCATCTATCTTGCAAATGACGGTAAAGTAAATTTGGAGGGATACGAAAAAGTTAATGCAACAGGCATTCAAGAGTTAGAACCAATAAAAATAATTGATGGTAAATTTTCGTATGGTGATCGCTTGGAGATTGATTTAAACGAGCATGAATAAAATCAACTTCGAAAAGATGGAGATGCAGCAGGAGTTGATGTTGATAAAGGTATGATAAAAAATAATAAATAAAAATGAAATATTCCAGATTATTTCACGAACTTACTAAGAAAGATACGGATATCGCTGGCGGAAAAGGCGCCTCGCTTGGTGAAATGGTACAGATTAATATCCCAATACCTCCGGGATTTGTGGTGTTAGCAGGTTCGTTTGACCATTTTTTGGAAAAAAACGAGATTAAAGCCGATATTGAAGCGATTTTAGAAAAGGTTAATCATCAAGACATTAATTCGGTTGATGGCGCGTCTGCTGAAATTCAAAGCATTATTCACCATATGCCGTTTCCTGAAGACATTGCCCAAGAAGCTTTAAAGCAATTTTCAGAACTAAATACTATCTATGTCGCCGTAAGATCTTCCGCAACAGCCGAAGATTCATCAGCAGCATCATGGGCCGGTGAACTAGAAAGCTATTTAAATGTCACCGAAGATGCATTGTTGGATTGTATCAGGAAATGCTGGGCATCACTCTTTACACCCAGGGCAATATTCTACAGATTTGAGAACAAGATGAATCTAGAAAAAGTTTCCGTTGCAGTTGTAGTGCAAAAGATGGTTCAATCCGATGTTTCAGGCATAGTCTTTACGGTTCACCCGGTAACAAAGGATGAAAATCAAATGATTATTGAGGCTGGTTATGGTTTAGGGGAAGCTATCGTCGGCGGGAAAATCACGCCAGATAATTATATAATCAATAAATCTACTTTGGATATTACCAATAAATACATTTCTGAACAATCAATGATGATTATTAAAGCCAAAGATGCTCCAACGAAAGAAGAAGAGATACCACAAGCAGATAGAGGAAAACAGAAATTAGCTGATGACAAGATAATTGATTTAGCTAAAATTTGTTTAAACATTGAGAAACATTACGGCTTTCCCTGCGATATCGAATGGGCTATGGAAAAGAATAGATTATATATAGTGCAGTCTAGGCCTATAACTACTTTATAAACGAGAATTAAATATCTTACTCTGCTTTCCTGAATTTGAATCACAGCATACAAAAAACTGCCATTCAGAAAGAATGTCAGTTTTTTGGTAGCGGGGGTTGGATTCGAACCAACGGCCTCAAGGTTATGAGCCTTGCGAGCTACCAGACTGCTCTACCCCGCGGCGACGCCTGTAATGTTAGCAGAGAAACTGATGGTTGTCTACAACAAAACGGCTATGAATAGCCGTTTTGTTTGATAAAGCAAATTTAGAACCGTTGGCCGCCAGCCGGACGATCAGTCATCGGCCGAGCTTCGCTAACGGTAATATTGCGGCCTTCTACTTCTGTGCCATGCACAGTAGAGATGGCTGCTTGAGCTTCTTCTTCGGTAGACATCTCTACAAAACCAAAACCTTTGGATTTGCCAGACATCTTGTCCTTGATGATAGTAGCGGATTCCACTGTACCAACACCGGCGAACAACTTACCTAAATCTTCGTCGGTCATAGCCCAAGGAAGTCCACCTACAAACAATTTCTTGCCCATAGTTACCTCACATAATACTTAATATACCCGCGGTCGATCTACTTTCCTGGCTAGATCCTCGGGTATAGGCAAACTGCTTTTGACCAGAGGGAACTTTACACAAGAAACCCGCAACTGGCTTATCTTATCCTATCCCCGCCAAAAGTCAATGGAACACATTAAAAAACCCCTGCAAGGGCTTAGCCGGCTGATAAATTGGTTTTTAACTAACTTTTCTTGGGTTTCTTGACAGCGGCTTTCTTAACTGCCACTTTTTTAGTAACTGGCACTGATTCTTTCTCTGTTTTACTATCAGTTTTGTTTTCTGCCATGATATCTACCAACCGATTGATAGACACTGTAAGTTTATCTAATTTAGCGTTAATGGCTTCGAACTCACGTTTATTGTCTCCGCCGCCAGTGTTCCTATAATCTGGGCTTTTGACAAAGCTGGGACGGCCAAAGTCCTTTCTGGGAGCCCTATCGCCACCGTCTTGGGTGTTTCTAAAGCAAGCACTGCAATATACCGGTTTGTCGCCAGAAGGGCGAAAAGGTACCTCACAGGCCTCTCCGCAGCTGGCACAAGTGGCTTTGTGCATAGTTACCGGCCCCCGGTCGCGGTCGCCAAAACTCGGACGGCCAAAACCCCTGTTGCCGCCTGATTTGAACCCCCCTCGACTGCCTCCCCGCTGGTTAAAATCTCTCATAGCTCTGGTACTATACGCCAGTATCACCTAAGAAGCAAGTAGAAACTTTGATTTCAACGGCTCAACTGGTTGAGCCGTTGAAATTCTAGATAAAACAAGGATTTCTATTGGACAACTATCTTCCCTTTCATAAAGGGATGGAGGGTGCAAATATAACTGAATGTCCCCTTGGTATTAAATGTAAAAGAAAATTCTTTTCCTTGAGTTAAATTGCCCGAATCAAAGTTGCCTTGGCTAGTCACAGTATGGAGCATCGCATCCTCATTTTTCCAGGTCACTTTCGTCCCGACCGGGATAGTGAGAGTGGCCGGACTAAAAGCAAAATTTTTGATACTGACTCTTTCTTCTTTGTTGTTCATTCCACTAGTTGAATTATTGATTGAATTATTCGGTACATTGCTTTCAGCCGGAATTAACTTGAATATTTTACCGCTAGTCCCGCTGGGGCCGAGCGCTTCGGTGGTTAATAAATATAATTCGCCCATATCGTCCTGCCCTACTCCTTTGACAAACAAACCTAAGCGTCCATTACTATTGCCGGAAATTTTTAACTCCCGCCATAACCAACTTCCTTTATTGTTTAGAGCAGCGAACACGCCGCCATCGCCCGCAGTAAAACTTTTGCTCCAATCGGCAAACACATAGTTGCCTGTTAAGCCGGCGAGGGCTGCCCCTCGATAGACATATCCTCCGACATTGGCTATCCCCACGCCCCCATTACCCGGATGACCATATTCGAATACAGGATCCACCAGCGGTTCACCTTTAGCTCCGGTAGTGGGACACTCTGCTGGTGATTGATCGGGAGTTTGCGCACTAAAGCAATGCTTCCCCTCTCTGATATTCCAACCGTAATTATTCCCTTTTTTAACTATATCTACTTCTTCCCATAAATTTTGGCCGACATCGGCGACGAATAATTCGTGGTTTCCTCCCGCATCAAAAGAAATATGATAAGGATTACGGAAGCCATAAGCGAATATTTCATCTTTACCGTCTTTGCCGATAAAAGGATTATCTTGAGGGGCAGCATAGGGATCGCCTTTATCAATATCGATCCGCAGAACTTTCCCTAACAAAGTAGTAAGATCTTGGCCGTTACCACTGGCAGAATGCCCCAGACCGACATCATTGCCTTGACCACCGTCGCCGGTAGGAATATAGAGGTACCCATCCGGCCCAAATGCAATATGCCCTCCGTTATGATTGAACTGCGGCTTATCAATTTGTAAAATTATTTTTTCGGAACTCAAGTCAGCTATATTCGGATTACTGGCACTGACTTTAAATTCGGAGACACGGTTAGTACAATTCCATCCTGCTGGTGCGGTCTTGTTTAATGGCGCGCTGTAATAGACAAAAAAGCGGCCATTGGTTTTGAAATCGGGATGGAAGGCTAACCCCAGCAAACCTCTCTCGTCATAGTTCGTGGTTAATTTTACCAATTTACTATGCAGATCCAAGAAATTGTCTTTTAACACTTCTCCTGTAGAAGTGACTACCTTTATAACTCCGACTTGATCTACCAAGAACATTCTGCCCGTACCATCATTGGACGAAACAAAAGCGACAGGAGAAGTAAACCCCTGTGCTATTAACTTAATAGCAACTTCTTGAGTTGGTTGGTTGTTTATTGTATTTTGACTGGCTGGCAACTTGTACCCTTTGATAAGAAAATATACAACAGCGATAACTAATATACCCCCCAATACTACCCCTATTTTTTCTGTCGTATTCATATAAATAGATGGTTAATAATGACGACTTCATTTTACCAATTCTACCTCTTATATAGATATACCAAAATTCTCCGCCTCCATAGCAGATAATATTTTGGCCTACCTGCTGATATAGAAAACCCCCTTGAATTGAATCATTCAGGGGGTTAATATTCATGCTATTTTATTGCATCGATTTCACGCAACATCGCAGTTACTTTCGTAACAGCTTTGCGAAACCAGGGCTGAGAGAACCGACCGCACGAAATAGACCTTATACTTTTGGGTAAGTAGATCAGATGGCCAACCGTCGGGTCAATCATAATTGGACCGCCCACTATCCCAACCGGATAAACATCGATAACGTTCCCTGTCGGAGTAAGCAGCCAACTATGTTCGAATCCAATAGCAGGGAAAAAACCATCCTGATATTTCAGGTTGTACACTTTAGCGGCCGCACGCACCAGGATATGACAGGACAAAACCACTGTTTGTTTACCTGCTAAGTCCAGCATACCGTCATCGATATCATCTGGCAGTCTGTTTACTGCCTTAGATATGCGATAGAAAAGTTCTACTTCGTCTGGTGGTAGATTGCATTCTGTATAAGTTTTGATAGTCCATCACCTCTTGCGGGGATTAATAATCCGTACAAATTAATTATCTGATTGGTTCTGTTGGTTAGCAGATAGATCTTCTGGTTTTATACCCTTTTTCTGATAATAAACCAGTGCTGCCCGCGAGTGTTTAAATACGGCTTCATCTAGACCCGCTTTCAATCCATCTGTTGTGTCGTACTGCACACAAGCAATGATAGCTGCTAGATAAATGAACAACCAAACAATATACGATATCGGTGGGGTTACATATATAATTGCAACAATCAAAGCAGTGAACGACACAGTGAATGCAGAAAACATCCAGAATGTAATAATCATCGCCACTTGTATCAGCTTCGCCGGTATGCCACCAAACGAAACTGTAAACCAAGCTGTTCCCATAACAGCCACTGGCGCTAAGAGAGCGAATATTACCGTAGCAATATCATTTTCTGGAGTTTTTCCGAGAGCAAAATAAACAACTATGGCGGCTATTACATTTAACCATAGTACTTTTCGATGCTTACTGAGATTGTCGAGCAAGAATCTATGCTCTTCTTTTGTGAGATCAGCATGGAAAAATCCATTCAGAACAAACCTTTTTAGTAACCAGTAAATTGGATCTAAATTCATTTCGATTTCATCTCCTTGTTTTCAAGTTCCCTCTTTAGGTGACATTAAAACATACCAAGAAAACTAGCTCCTGGTCAAGTTATTCCCCTATGTATTCTCCGGGGCGGAGCTGCCCGCCTTGATTCGCCAACCTCGACTGATAAACAGACACCAAGCCGGCAGATTAGATTAGTTTATCTGCGCGAAAAGCACCACATAATTCTTGCCGTAGGCCTTGGCGCATTTTGGACAGGTGGTGTAGGAAAAATAAAGCTTTTTTAGTTCCTTGTCCTGACTTTTGACGTATGCTTTCATCTCGGCTGCCCATTTACCCACATTTTGGTAAGGGCCTTCAAATATTTTAGTTAAAAATGTGCCGGAAAGTTTTGCCATTTGCGCGCCCGGAACATCTTTCGCCACATCAATGTAAATATCAGAACCCCACAGTGATTTTTCATTAGTCAACATTAATTGGTAGGGAGATTTAGCATTAGCTTTTTCAATCAAGCCCATATTCTTGACTATCTTCTTCCCCATATCAAGCGGTATGTGCAAGAAATTACAGATATGATCTTTGACAAATAGTTTGTCATTCCAAACTACCTCTTTATCCTGCCACGGTTCCGGATTAAAAGGTTCGCAGCAACCAGTTGATTTTATTGTTTGCATAACCATATATTTATTATTCATTATGATTTAAAAATATTTTTCTCACCTTCGCCAATAATCTTTGTCTTTTTGCCTTTAACTAAGACGGCTTGCTTGTCAGTTAAGGCAATAACTGGATATTTAGCTTTATTGGCAGCTTTGGTTATCACTTCTCTTAAACCCTCTTCAAAATGAGCTGTAATTAGAAAGGGAACCAAGTTTAATCCTCTTAAATCAGTCAGTTTCATATAGTTTCTATCGGCGTGCTTCCAAGAAGCTGCTTCGATAGTTGGACAAGCCACATAACTACCTGCACTAACCCCTACATATACCCCATCTTTTTTAACAAACGCCTTAATAACTTTATCTAAGCCAGTTTTTCTGAGACCGGCAAGATATTCAAAGGTATTGCCGCCAAAAACAAAGATAACATTTATTCCCTTTATATCTTCCGGTTTAATTTTTCTTTCAAACTGGAAAAAAGTTATATTCGACTTTGGTATATTAACTCCCTTAAGCTGTCTAAATAGCCGACGAATATATTTATCGCGGTCAGCGTATTTAGTTGGGGTGATTACGAATAATATTCTGATGTTAGTTGGTTTTTTGCCAACCAGTTTAATAAACTCATCACCAATAGACGGACATTTCCACCAACCTGACGATGTAAGAAGCAATTTCATAATCCTATTTCATCTAATAAAGGGATTCCGTTTGGCCAAATTAACTCTCTGGCTTTAGTAGCATCCACCCATTCAACATTCCCTTCCCCTTCATCAATTTTTTCTATAGGTTTAGCCCAAAACATAGCTACTCTAATAGGTTCACCAGTTTCTCCATGGTGGTAAACCACATCTTGTAAACGCTTGATTATTTCTACCTTATAGCCAGTTTCTTCCAGCGTTTCTCTTAAAGCAACTTGCTCAATATCTTCACCTGTTTCGGCATGTCCTTTTGGAAAAGCCCAGGCACTTCTGTCTTCAGTGGTGACAAGAAGAACATTAGAGCCATCAACCACTACACAACCAGCCTTTAATATCTCTCCTGCATCATTCTTTATTTCCATATTCATATCTTACCAATTCTAACTCAGCAGTAGGCATACAAACTTTTACTAAAGAAGATTTACTATCTCTTGAGCAACCTCTTCTGGTGTTTTGTTTTCCGTATCAATAATGGGCGCGCCTTCTTTCTTGAATATGTCGTATAACCAAGGTGCAGCTGATAAGATATCCTCAATAAATTTATCTAAGGGAACACCTGCCGCCCTGCTGATTTCTGCTATACTCTCTGGGGTTTGGTATCTGCTTAGCAACCGTTTTTTGATAGTGTCATTTGAAGCATGCAGCAAAACCAGCTGAGCCGGAGGGTGGTTTTCTTTACTGTATACTTTCCAAAAACGTTCCGGTTCTACAAAACCGCAAACAATAGTAGACTTCCCGAGCTCTGCATTTTCGGCAGCAGTTTCTAACCAATAGAGAGTCTCGGCATTGTGCCACTCGTGACCACCACCAGCTGGGACACCTCGTTCATCAAAATCTCGGATATCATATTCATCTGCTGAGAGCAGGCTTTTCAGATACTTAATAACTGAGGACTTACCGACTCCGCTAACACCGGAAATAAAATATACTATCGGACTATTTTCCATATTGATATTGTATCCCCTTAGAAGCGGCTGAGTAAAACTCGAGGAAGCGCTATTCTTGCCCTAGGATCGGGATTAATTGCTCCACAGGTAAATGACATTGTAAATTGTCAGTACTCACTGTCGATATACTAGACGGTAATTATCTGAGATTCAAAAGATCGCCCCAACATTGGAGCGATCATGTATTCTTTGGCTTAACGACCAAGGATCAATAATCAACCTTGAATTGAAACGGACTGTATCCATCGTTGACCGTTGCTTTGAAAGCAGTGAAAATTTCCTCTCGGGCTACTCTTGGGTCTACCTCGTAAGGATAGTCGTAAAGTATGCTCCGACGATGCCACTGGCTGTAGTCTTGATGACAAATCCATGATTTGGTTTTGTCGTAGATCTCGGTCCCCGGGAAAGGAACTAAGTATGACACCCCTAGCTCGTAGGGCTTACATTTCTGCACTAGACGAATAGTCGCTTCGATGTCTGCCCGTGTCTCTCCGGGTATAGCTACAATCAAGCACATCCCGGTTTTTATCCCGACTTGTTTGCACAAATCGAAGGCTAACGCCACCTGTGAGTCAGTGAATCCTTTATGGAGTTCTCTCAGAATTCGATTGCTCCCCGACTCAACACCAAAACATAGTTGAGAACAACCAGCTTCTTTCATTTTCCTTAACAGCGCCAAGTCAACGCTATCAACTCGGGTTTCGGCACTCCAGGAAATTGTTGGACCTCCTTTGACCAGCTTTTCACAAATCGACATGACTCGATCACGCTGGTAGCATAAGAAGTCGTCACAGAGCATGATTTCGTCAACGGAGTAGCGCTGATAGAGATACTGCATTTCTCCAACCACTCGTTGTGGTGAATGCGGCCGGAAGCCTTTCCCAGAAACGCCCTTATCGCAAAAACTACATCCATAAGGGCATCCTCTGGAACTAAACATCGTGGCGATGGAAATGCCCACTTCTTTACTTAGATTTTCCAGGTATCTTTCCAACGGCAACAATTCGCGATTTGGTTCTGGAATGGCATCCAAATCTTGCGGTGGCTGGCATTTCACCATTGCCGGTCCAATCAATTTTCTTTGGCGAATCCAATCTTCCAAAGAAACTGATGCCAACAAATCAACCAACATCACGGGAAAATTTTCGGCTTCTCCCTGGACAACCATATCTACATTATCTGCAGATAAGCCCCCATGGGTGATGGCACTAATACCGGGTCCACCAAAGATAATCATTTTCTGGGGATCATTTTCTTTGATACATCGAGCGATACGTAGCGCCTCGCCAATTTCAGTGATAGTAGTGCTGATGCCAATGATACGAGTCCGGATGTTGTCGATACTAGCCTGGTAATCATGTTCGGCCAAGAGCTGGCCATTGATAAATGAAGTTTCCCAGCCGTTCTTTTGGAAAGCTGCTATCAAATAGAGCAATCCCAGCGGTGGATATAATCTAAATTCAATTTCCTCCGCTGGACGGGGAAAAATCAAGGTGATTTCCTTTGCTACCCACTTGGCAGTCATGGTGGCCTCCTTTCAAAGAGCGAGATTAAGATAGAATATCATAACATATTAATTAATATGGTTGATACAAAAAAAAACGGATGGCCGAGAACGGCCATCCGTTGGAATACTCAATGGTTATTACTTTAAAGCATATTGATCAGTCGCTTAGCTTCCCGCTCAGCGTCAGCCAAATATGCTTCGTAGTTTTGTTGACGGTCGAGCTTACCGTCAGAAAGAACATAGGTGTCAGTGGGATTGAACTTCTGGAGAAAATATCGATCGTGTGACACCAACACAATCGTACCTTCATAGTGAGTAACTGCTTCTTCCAGTGCTTCTAGTGCTTCTATGTCCAGATGATTAGTCGGCTCATCAAGAAGCAAAGTATTCACCGATAAAGCAGAGAATAACGCCAATAGCAACCGTGATCTCCCGCCGGGAGAAAGGTTACTCACAGTCTTGCCAATTTCTTCAGGACTAAAACCGTAATGAACAGCTAAAGCATATGCATCAGGAACTGGCAAATGACCTTTTTGCGTTAACAGATCAGAAAGGGTTGTCTCACGAGGAAGATTGTCATGTTCTTGCATTAAATTGCCTATAATCAGCGCATTGCCGACTCTCACCTCCCCCGCTAGGGGCGACAACTCCCCCCCAATTGTTTTGAGGAGAGTGGACTTGCCTGATCCATTCAAACCAAGAATCACCACTCGGCTACCGTAAGGAAAAATAGCAGATATGGGCCCGATTTGAAAACCGCTTTGGGCATATCCGGCAACCACACCTTGCAATACTATGTCCTTGGATCCTCCGGGTTTTAATGGTCTGATATTGATGCGAAACAATTCTCGCTCGAGCGGTTTTTCAACTTTCTCCATCTGCTCAATGCGCTTTTCGATTGCCTTTGCAGCTCGACTAGAGCCGGCCGCCCGATCCCGTTTAAACCCTTGCAGAAACTTGTCGCTATCGGAGCCGCGAAAGTTGGCACCTTTGGCCGCTTGAGCCCGTTTAGACTTAGCTGCCCCAACCAGCCGTTGAGTTTCCTCTTGTTGTGCCTCATAATCAGCTGCCTGTTTTCTGCGTTCCTTTTCTCTCCGTTCCAAATAGTCGGAATATCGACCATTAGTAACATTGAGCGAACGAGTATGCCAGTCAATTTCGAAAATCTTTCTAACCACTCGATCAAGAAACGTGCGGTCATGAGAAACCACCAAACAAGCTGCTGGTGATCGCATCAAAAAATCTTCGAGCCAAATCAAAGCTGAGAGATCAAGGTTGTTGGTCGGCTCGTCTAATAGCAGTAAATCCGCATCGGACAATAGCACACCGGCCATCAATACCTTGCTTTTCTGACCGGATGACAATGTGTTAATCGATCGATCATTGTCAACACCGCTCAAACCGAATCCCGCTAGGGTTATTTGCATTCGATAGTCGAAAGAATAACCTCCTCGGCTCTCGTATTCTTCAACTGCTTCTGGAGATGTTTCAAGCTGGGCTTCCAGATCCCCAATACCCGTTACTCTACGTAAATAGTCACCAATGGTTTCGTCGGTCATCAGGCTGGTGTCCTGCGGCATATAGCCAATAGTTAGGCCCTTGCGCAAAGTGACAGTGCCGGCATCAGGCTCAACTAACCCCGCAATGATTTGCAGGAGAGTTGATTTACCCGTGCCATTACCACCAACTAGCCCTACCTTCTGACCTTTTTCCAACGAAAACGAAATATCATTGATGACCGTAACGGTCTCGTAGGTTTTGCCAATTCGTTCAATCTTGACTTCCATGATTTCGCTCCTTTTTTATTATTTTCTCATGGAACTAAGAAAAATTTGTCAAAGCCCCATTTCCCCCTGGGGACAGAATGTTCCCATTCTTACAATTGAGGGTAGCACAACCTGGTAGCTTTGTCCATGAATAAACACATACGGAAATCTCCCCAGATTGTGGGGAGATTCAGGTTCAAATTTAACTGGGTCAACTTCGAGCTTTGTAATACTCCGCTATTCTGGTACCCGCACAGTTACAAGTCACCAGTTCCGTAGCATGCCCCGCCAGCCGGGAAATCAGTTTTAGTGTATTGACAGTGTTGCTCTGGAAGATGGCTAAAACCTTCTCCATATTGCCAGGTTGCATTGATAGACTGCTAGGCACTCCTACATCGTAATCAGTTACTGATGCGACTGCGCCATAGCAAATTCCGAGCTCGTGAGCAAAATAACATTCTGGGTACTGAGTCATATTGACTACATGCCCTCCCCACAGCATGAACATCTTGCTTTCCGCCACGGTAGAAAACCGTGGCCCTTGGATAACAACCACTGTTCCGCCAATCCGATGGGGTATTCCGCTCAACTCCAGCTCCCGCTCCATTATCCCGCTCAGGTGAGAGCAATAAGGAGCACTCATGCCAAGATGAACAACTTCAGAGTCCACCGTCGAGGTATCATCACGCCCCCAGGTAAAGTTGATGAACTGGTCTAGGATCACCAGTGTACCTGGAGCTATACTTTCCTGCAGACTACCCACCACACAAGTCGCAATAACATGGTTCGCGCCGACGGATTTTAACGCGAATAAGTTGGCCTTATAGGGCACTTTATGCGGTAGGATGGTGTGGTCTTTGCCATGCCGAGGTAAAAAAGCAATTCGACTGCCATTACAATCGCCCACACTAATTGCAGACGAAGGTTTTCCATATGGCGTGTCTACATCCACTTCTTTTTGGATATTAAACCCCGGCAGACTACATAGGCCCGATCCTCCGATGATACCGATAACTCCAGAAAGGGATTTGCCCGTTGAGAAGTTGGCATCGCCGGTTTGGCTCAAGAATTCTCCAGATGAGTCCATGTGTAATCTCCTGGGTAAAGACAGTATTTCCTGCATCTGTAGCAGTAACACTGCCTAATAGCTCGTGTGTTCCCCATGCACATCCTCCACCATCCAACATGCCGTAATTCTTGCCAAGGATTTTACGATCACTAATGAGAGGAACACGCTGCCTCCAAGCTTTCACTGTTTTAGTGTCAGCAATTCTGAAAGAAGCAGGCAGTTCGCTAACATGTCCCTGATCACACCGAAGAAATGGACAATTAGTTACTTGGCCATCAGGCTGAATTACCAACTGGCTGCCATAACAAGTGCAATCAATGCTAAAAGGTAGTGCTTGGCGCAAGGCCGTCAGTTTTTTCTCCAGCTGATACTCAAAAAAATCATCGCCATCGGTTTGATGTGCATCATTCCAGCCGGAAAGGACACCCTGAGCAGCGGCTAGGTAATAACTGTCCGGATCGATCGCTAACGGAGACTCTAACAAAGCATTCCCTTTCAGTAAATTAAAGCCAAACTTGGACACGCCTAGATCTTGCAAGAATTTCGGATACTCGTCCAGGATGGCGATATTCTCTGCATTAATGATCACCGATGCTACAACCTTTACTCGGTTAGCCGTCAGGATTTTGATTGCCTGGGCAATTCCGGCAAAAGTTGGTTCCCCGGCAGAGGTCCGCCTTGATTTGTTATTGATTGCAGAAGGACCGTCAATGCCGACTGCTACCATAACCTTATGGTCCGCTAACAGCTTGACTAGCTCCTCATCGATCAATATGCCATTAGTACATAACATTAGCTCCAAATTCTGGGGTAGCCTTCCCAGAGCCTTCTCTGCTTCCACAAAAGGCAAAACCTTCTCGAACACTGGGCGGTTCAATAGAGGTTCTCCTCCGTAGAAAACTAGAAAGAAGGGCTCACTGTCTTCACCTGAAAAGTCCTCGATATGTTTCTCCCATAATTGGATCCCGGCAACTGCATCGTCCCAAGACAATTTACTGTCACCGTATTGTTTTGCCAATTTGGGGATCGGACAATATCCGCAGGCAAAGTTACAGTTCTGTGCCAACATTAAATACAGGATGGTTGGCCGATCTAAGAGCTGGATTGCCCATTTCTGGGCAACTTCCAACTCTTGCTGGTCGATCTCCGATGATGCTATCAACATCTTTTTCTCGCATAGTTCAACGACTAGATCATTCAAGCAGAGATTACCCGGCAACCTGCCATCCATGGCATTCCAAACTGTGGTTGGCAAATACACAGGCTCCGGATGTAATTGATGGAAAAGTGCTGATATTCCATCCTGCTCCAAATGACAAAGAAATCGAGATTCCTGGAAAAACTGATCCATAATTATCCCTTCTTTCTGAAGAAAAAGCCCCCGTGTCCAAACGGGGGCTACATGTGGTCTCACTGTACGCAAAAGCGAATTGCGGTCGGTTACTCTCTTACCTTTTCGGCCGCTTCGAGCAACTGCTCCTTGGTCAACTTGACCTGGTTGCCATCATCGTCAGTGATCTTCACGTTGCCTTCGCGCTTGTTGACTTCCACGGTGGGGCAACAGCCTTTAACACCGCAGAGTTTGTAGCGCTTAATGTCCTCATTATTGGGCATCATTGGCCCTCCTTTTTCATGAATTTGAGGTCAAAGATCATGCAGAACTACTTCTGCTTAACCCAAACTTACCTCATTAAACAGAATTAGTCCATATGACGGTCTCTACAGGCACAAATGAGACAATGGCAAGGGGATATGAAAATATCTCATATATGGCCTAATAATCAGTCTAATAGTCAAATCAACCAAGATAGGCACCTCGGTCATTTGATTCGTTTTTATTTGGCTCCGGGGGAGGGATTCGAACCCACGACCAATTGATTACACAAATCCATAATTTTCATTATGGCGTGGACTATATCTTTACCATGCCTCATTTGGAGAGGTTTAGGCATCTCGGTATCTAGTCTCTACGGCGCCCTCAATTTTAAATTGAGGTTCCCACGGTGTTAACATATCTCACGACTTAGTCTTCACCGTTATCCCAAGATGTTCACTTTGGCGTTTCCACCAAAGGCTGCGTTTTATGATCACAGTCAACTGCTCTACCGCTGAGCTACCCCGGATTGTCAAATTACTTACCTATATATTCTAACCTATTCGAGATAATCCTTTAATTTCTTAGAATCTTTAGATTTTTTGAGTTTCGCGAGGGCTTTGGCTTCGATCTGGCGAATGCGCTCGCGCGTTACTCCAAATTCATGCCCGACTTCTTCTAAAGTATGTGCCCACTCCCCGTCTAAGCCAAAGCGCATCTTTAATATTTTCTGTTCCCGCGGGGTAAGTAGATGCAACACACTACCTATATCTGACTTCAATAAATCTTGGGCGGATTGTTCATCTGGCGTTAAACTATCTTCATCTTTGATAAAATCGCCCAGCAGGCTATCGTCTTCATCACCGACAGATTTCTCTAACGACACGGTTTCCTGTGAAATTTTAAGGATGTGGTTAACCTTTTCTAATTCAATCCCCATTTCGTTGGCAATTTCCTCAGGTGAAGGCGGCCGACCCAACTCTTGCACCATCTGCCGCTGAGTGCGTGCCAAGCGATTCATCGTTTCGACCATATGCACCGGAATCCGGATAGTGCGGGCTTGGTCTGCGATCGCCCGGGTAATGGCCTGTTTAATCCACCAGGTCGCATAAGTAGAGAATTTAAACCCGCGTTTGTAGTCGAATTTATCTACCGCTTTCATCAAACCGATATTGCCTTCCTGGATTAAATCCAGGAGCGACAATCCCCGGCCGATATATTTCTTAGCAATACTTACAACTAACCGCAAGTTGGCTTCGGCTAAGGCTTTGGCAGCCATCGTGTCGCCAGCTGCCACCCGTTTAGCTAAAGCCACTTCTTCCGGCTTCTTCAATAAGGCGATCTGCCCAATTTCCTTCAAATACATCCGCACCGAATCTTCGCCAATCGCTTCGGTGGATTCTTCTTCGCTCAATCCTTTTTTGACCGGTTTTTTACTCTTGCGGACTTTCTTAGTTTCTACATCCGAAGCTCCGGATTGCCAAATCAGATCCTCGCGCAAATCTACCACTTCTATCCCTAAATCTAAGAAGGATTCGTACAGCTTATCCAGTAGCTCGATGTTATTTTCGGCATCAGGAACTGCTTGATTTAATTCCTGCTGCGTAACAAAATTTTGGTCTTGCGCTTTCAGTAATAAATATTCGATCTCTGGCGGAAAATTGTACTTTTTTAGTTTATCCTTAAAACTTTGAACTTCTTCTATCTCGTCTTCCAGTTGTAATTCCGGCTCCTGTTGTTCTACGACTGGAATAACTAGTTCTTCGATTTTTTTTATTTTCTTTTTTGGTTTAATTACTGCTTTGACAGGTTTCTTGGCTGCTTTTTTGGCCGCTGGTTTTGCGCGGTGCGGGGCCTTCACCGCTTTCTTCAATTTATGAGCCGTTTTTTTCACCGGCTTAGTTGCCTTTTTGGCAAATTTAGCCTTCTTTCTTGAAGGCATAGTGGTTTTTCTCTGCTTAGCTTTTGCCGAAGCAGACTTCTTGGCTGATTGTTTCTTCGCCATATAAAAATAAAATAATTAAAATTGTCGGTTGAATTCCTCTAAAAATTCTTGCAACTTAACTGCATCACCCATCTGCTCGGCTACAATAATCTGGCGATTGAGTTCTGCCAGGGTCAGTTTGGTTTGGCGTTGCTTCAGTAGATTAATGTAAAATTTCAACTCTTGTTCCACATCCTTCTCTGGCATATCGGCATAATACTCCTCTGTCGTCATGAGAGTTTCTAGGAGATCCACCTTTTCCTGATAGTCCAGTTTGGCCAGCAGACCGTCAAGAGAAAATTCTCTCCCAGTATAGCAATTTTTTAGTTCCGCGTAAACTTTTTCTGTAAAAGGGTGGGGCCATTTCAGATTATTCAGCTCACTCTGGACTTTTTCCCAATAATTTGGCCTAAAAGTTAGTATGCCCAAAATCCGCTTTTCCAGCCAATCCGTTCTGTCTGCCGGCTTAATTTCTCCTTTAGGCAAGCCGATCTTATTCGGCTTACGCTTAACTTCTAGATTTTTCAACGCCTCGTACAAATTGGTTTGACTGATACCTAACGTTTCGGAAAGTTTTTTGACATACTGATCTTTTTCGACCGGACTGCCTAATAAATTGATCGCTGGCAGCACTTCGGCGACAACTTTCTTTTTATCGTTAACGGAAGTAGTGCCATATTTTTTAGTAGCATAACTGATATAAAAATCAACGATCGGGATCGCTGCCGCGACGGTCGCTCGCCATTTGGCCGGATCAGCTTTAGCACATTCATCCGGATCTTTGAATCCTTCTAAAACAGCTATTTTGATTTCTAAATCCTTTGCCGAAGCCAATTCAATTACCCGCTTGGTGGCTTCACTGCCCGCTCCATCGGCGTCTAAGGCTAAAATCAAAGTTTCGGCGTGTCGGCGCAAAATATCCAGTTGCTCGAGAGTAAGTGCCGTGCCCGATGAGGCTACTACATTGGTCACGCCAGCTTGGTACGAAGATAGGGCATCCATTTGTCCTTCCACTAATACAACTGTTTTCTTTTCTTGGATACTTTCTTTAGTCACTGACAGGCCATATAAAATTCTGCCTTTGTTAAATATGGGGGTTTCGGGTGAATTTAGATATTTAGGCTGATCGTTATTATCCAAAACCCGGCCAGTAAACCCCACCACTCTCCCACCAACATCTGTGATGGGGAACATCAAGCGATGACGAAATTTATCGTATTGTTTACCGTTGCGATTGACGATCAGTCCAGCTTTTTCAATTTCTTCCGGGGTGAATTCTTTGCGCCGTAAAAATTTAAACAAGAAATCCCAGCCAGCAGGGGCATAACCTAACCGAAATTTGGTAATAGTTTCCGGGGCCACCCCGCGATTAATCAAGTAATTCATTGCTTGCCGCCCCGCCACCGTATCTGCCATATATTTCTCAAAAAACTTAGCCGATAGCTCGTTGATAGCGAGCAACTTGCTTTTGACCCCCCAATCCCGCGGTCGGGTTTTTAATTCTACTCCGGCACGCTCGGCGAGCTCTCCTAAAGCTTCTGTGAATTCTAACCCCTCCTTTTTCATCAAGAACCCAAAGATGTCGCCGCCCGCCCCACAACCAAAACAGTGCCAGATCTGCTTATCTGGGCTCACGATCAGCGAGGGGTCTTTGTCCCCATGGAATGGGCAAACCGTCCGGAAGTTGCGTCCGGCTTTTTTCAGGGGTAGATACTGCCCAATAAACTCGACAATATCTACTTTGGCTTTGATTTCGTCCAGCTGGTCCATCACCCACCATTATACCCTGTGGGATTCAACGGCTCACAGGTGAGCCGTTGATCACAAACTTTATTTAATCCTCTCTTACTCCAAAGAAATTATCTGAATACCTTTATCTAGGATTTCTTCGGTGGGCCAAAAAGAATTTTTAAGATCAAGCTTGCCCACATAAGTCACTTTTTTCTCGACATTTCTCCCGGTGTATTGTTTGGTAGCCGGATCCCATTCTTCTAATACTAATGTGTCGCCTTCATTAACCTCAAAATCATTCAGACGCCAATCATACTTTTTCTTGCCGGAGGCTATATCTTCGAGATATCCCGGCCACATTTTCTTCTTTACAATCGCCATATTTCCTCCCTAATTAATAACTATTTCTATCCAACCTTTTTATTCTACCAAACAGCCAGACAATTACGGCAAGAGGCACCGTTGTCCAGATCAACATATGATCGCAGGGTAATAACCAATAAGTTAGATCAATCACTACCCAATGTGCTACATAAATAAACAACGAAGCATCTCCTAACACTTGCAATACCCCCAGAATCCATTTAACTATTGATGATTTGATTAGTTTAATGATTTTTAGTAGCCAGACCAGCCCAAGCATGACTGCAAAACCAGCGACAATAGCATACAAGTTAAGCGGATAGATGTGCCAATTAAATGACCACGGGCTAGGACCGGTTTGCCAAACTAAATAAATCAGCGTAGCTAATCCGGCCAGTCCGATGAATAATTTACCGGCATACTTTTCAAATCCCCACATAGCTAGATAAAAACCAGCCAAATACGGTATCAGCCAAAGCGCCAAGGGAAACATAATATTGCTTCGTGCCCACAAAAAATCTGTGAACATGTTATGCGGCCAAGTCACTCCGTAATTCAGCAACACTACTAATAACAAGGTGATGGCAATAGTAATTCTTGAATACTTGACCCGTTGAACCAGATAAATAAATAGCGGAGAAATAATTAAATAAGCTCCGATAGTCAAAAGAATACTGATGGGAACGGTAAATGATTTTAAAGTCAAAACATGCCCAAGATCCAGCCAGCCTTTTTCACTAAACTGCCAATAGAATGGTTCGGTGTCAAAATTAAACACCCACAATTTTATTAAATTATACGCATAATAAATACCGATTAGTTTTAATCCATGCCCTACTAACCGCCAGCCTACCTGGGGAGAATTTGTGTTGCGAGCATAGGCAATAAACACTACACTCCCAGCTAGAGCTACAAAAAATATCAACCCCAAATAAAGCCACTCCTGGCCGGCCTTGCCAAACGAACTAAGTTCAGCCCCCGACCAATCTACTAAATGAATCGTGATAATAGCCAAAATCGCTAATCCCCGCAGATAAGAAATATATGGATTGCGATTCGATTTAATCTTGGATTGATTCTTCATTACATTACCCTACCTCGAAGCTCTTTTCTGATCTGCTTATGATCTGGGATGGTTTTGGCGACTAATTCCCAGAATTTTTTTGAGTGATTAAACTCCCCTAAATGGCACAATTCGTGCACAACAATATAATCCGCTACTTCTAGGGGTAATAAGACCACTCGATAATTAAAATTGAGATTGCCTTTTTTAGAACAGCTCCCCCAACGGCTGCGCTGGTTCCGAATACTAACCCGCTTAATCGGAAATTGATACTGTCGGTTAAAATGAGCTAGTCGCTCCGACACCAATGCCCGAGCTTGTTCTTTATACTCTAAGAATTCGGCCCTTTTATATCGCCGGATCCTGAATCTAACAATAGAGCCCAATCGTGCCAATTCAGACTTTTAGTTCTTATGATCTTATCGGTGAATAAAAAACTAGCTTGTATCCATCCGGATCTTTTACGACAAACTCGCGTTTGCCCCAAGGCCAGGTTTTCGGCTCGGTCCTGGGAACAATACCATTACTCTGAATGGTTTCAAAGTATTTATCCGCATCATCAACTTCTATATAGGTATATATACCTAGTCCTTTTGGTTGCAGCCCCGATTCGTTCCGAATGGGAGTTTTATTCTCATCAATGAACACTAAAGTGAAATCGCCCAGTTTTATCTTCAATTGATCTTCTGATTTTTGTATATCAAAACCTAGCTGCGTATAAAATTGCGCGGTTTGCTCGAGATTACTGACAAAAAACAAGTTGGAGTGAAATCTTTTAATCATAATAGAATTCGTTTTATCTTATTTCTTTTATTAAGAATGATTTCCAAGTTTTTATTATGTCCATGTGGGCTCGCCGGGGATGGATGCCAGAGCGGTAATATAAACAGTTTTTTATATTGATAAACAACCGGGTTGATCTCCCCTATCACCAGTTTAACGCCAAAAACTTCTTCTAATATATCTTTGGTAATTACTCCTAAGGAAAAGATAATTTTTATTGGATATGTGCTTACCTGAGACAAAAGATGATCTCCCGAACGAAGACCACAAGATTTTAGTATTTTACGATTATTTCCTATATAACACTTGGCTATTTCTGTAAAAGCACATCTCTCAAGAGTGAGATTAAGACCAGCTAACTCTTCGTTCAGTCGTTTGCCCGTAGGCACCAACTTACCTTCCGGAGTATAGAAAGCTTTTCCAGAATTAACCCAACCATTCCGAGCTAGCGATTCACCTAGGATAAGAACCTTACTGCCAACCCCGACCCCTGGTTGAAAGAAAAATGAAGGCGGTTTAGTTTGGATACTGCCACAGTTATGAATTTCTTCTACCATCTACTCTGACTGACTTGAGGTATTTTTCGTTTTCTGTAAATATCCTTTAGCTATATCGGCCACACCTTCATTTTCAGTAAATTCGGTTAGTGTAGATTGGATTTTGTCTAATAGAGAGATAATCCGTTCATCAGAACTGCGCTGAGCTAAAGCACAAGCAGCTCGGAATCTAGGGTAAGGATTCTCTTCATCAGTTTTCTGCATTAAGTTAAGTAGATTCTCTATATCGGAATCTTCTAATTCCTGATTGGTTAATTCTAAAGTGCTGGCGGCCAAATCGCGCAATCCAGAATCTTCATTATCTAAATTATCCTTGGCCCATTCCACTACCGCGGGGCTATCGGCAATTTCTGGCAAAGTGGCATCTATCTCTTTCCAACCCTCGGAATCATTGCGCTGAGCTAAAGCTATTATTTTTTCCAAAGTCTCGCGCTCTTCTTCATTATCCATATTGTTTTCCCCCATTCTTTCTTGGTATTTCATATTTCTTAATTATTAGTTTATTCCAGCTGGTAAACGCCTCTCGGCTACGCTCGAGGCACTCGACTGTCCGCTCTGGTCGTAGACCACGAGCGAGCTTAACTTTATAGTTAAGCGAGTCGAGTGGCGGAGAGGGCGGGATTTGAACCCGCGATACCTTGCGGTATGCCCGCTTTCCAAGCGAGTGCACTAGGCCACTATGCGACCTCTCCACTAAACGCCTCTCGGCGCAATTAACCAATTGCCAATTTAACCAATGTGCACCAATATAACACCAATTACCTTATTATTGTAGCAGGAGTTAGTATACGATTCTGGAGTCGCTTTGTAAGCTCCCCAGAATGACGCCCAAGCCAGCCATTGGAGGAGGGATGTTCTGAATTGAGCCAAATCCTTGGCGCGGGGAGATGTTTGAGGCCGATGTGCTATCGGCCGAGTTTCGACCTAAAGCGGTAAGAGGATTTGGCCAATGAATAATCCCGACGAACGAGCTGGGACTTTGGTGTTACCTTTCTAGAAAGGTAACAGAAAAAATGATTTCTGGAGATCCTGAAACAAGTTCAGGATGACGGGAAGAAAAAGGCCTAGATTCCGGATCAAGTCCGGAATGACAAAAAATCATAGGAAACTACATAGGGTTGACGGGAAGGGCAAAATGCCCTACACTCGGATTACTTTATAACTTAACCTTTTCTCCCCTTCGACCATGCTCAGGGGGATTCCCCATGGGAAAGGAAATTTTTTGCTTATGGAAGAAAATAATGTCTATGAATTAGCTGTGGTTATCTCCCCTGACCTATCAGAGTTCGATGTCCAAAAGATTGTCGACAAGGTCAAAATCTCTATTGCCTCTAAGGGAGGTTCGGCTCAACAGGAACATACTTGGGGGAAAAAGCGCTTGGCTTATCCCATCGGTAAAGCCGAGTTTGGGTATTATCAGACCTTGATTTTCGACTCCCCTAAAGAGGCTATTGCCGAAATCGATAAAGATATTAGACTAACCCCGGAAATCATTCGGCATTTGATTATCTCATTGGAAAAAGAAGGAATCACGGCAGAGCAATTATTTACACCTGAGAAAGAAGCGGTTTTGATCGCGACGATAGCCAAAGAAAAAATGGAACCGAGCCGGCCACATCAGACTAGAGCGAGTAGAGGCAGGATAACGCCGGCGATAGTTGCGGATATTCCAGGAACCAAAGATTCTGGAGTCGCCCCAGAGGAAAGCTCCCCTGCCTACCGGCAGGCAGGCCAGAATGATGACATAAAAGAGGTGGTAGATATTGCTGAGCCTGTGGTAGAAGAGACTGCCGATGAAGCGGCCAAGCGGAGAGAAGAATTAGATAAGAAATTAGACGAATTATTAAAAGAAGAATAGAGATTCCTCGACAAGCTCGGAATGACACTCTTTCTGTCATCCTGAGCGGAGTCCTTTCTGGACGGAGTCGAAGGATCTGAAACAAAAGTTATAGTGAATAACTTTTAAGGAAATGCGTGATCTAAATAAAGTAATGCTGATTGGTAATGTCGTCCGCGATCCGGAAATCCGGACCATTCCGTCCGGACAAAGCGTGGCGGCTATTTCGATCGCCACCAATAGAAGCTGGAACGATAATGCCGGTGAACTCCAGAAAGCGGTGGAATATACCGATATTGTAGCTTGGGGCAAACTGGCGGAAATCGCCGGACAAATCCTCAAAAAAGGCCGCAGAATGTATGTGGAAGGTAGATTGCAAACCCGGAACTGGGAAGGCCAAGATGGTGTCAAAAGATATAAGACCGAGGTAATCGCGAGCGACTTAATCGTTTTAGATAAACCGCAAGGAATTAACATGAACGGCACTACTGAAGCTACAACTATGCCAGAAATAACCACTCCAGCAACAGTTATGCCAGCAGCTGAATCCCCGGTAGAACCAGCTGGATCAGTGCCTCAGCCGATGGCAGTGGGCGCCACCGCCGCTCCCGCCGAGGAAATTGATATCGAAGATATACCGTTTTAAAAAATTACTGTTCGAGGCAGATGCCGAGAACTATAGTTCTCACTTCGTTCGAACAATAAATTAAATAATAATTAATAAATATGGCTTTTAAATCATTCAAGAAAAAACCAGCAACTTTCCCCCGCTACACTACGACAGTCAAAAAATATTGTCATTTTTGTCATGAAAAGATCGATTATATCGATTATAAAAATGTCAAAACTCTATCCAAATATTTGTCGCGGTATATGAAGATTGAACCGCGTCGCCGGAGCGGCAATTGTGCCAAGCATCAACGCATGGTGGCAACAGCCCTAAAACGGGCCCGGCATCTGGCTTTAATGCCTTACACCATCCACTAAATCAATGTTAGACATCACTGATCTTAAAACTGGTGTCATTATCGAATTAGAAGGCGCCCCTATGGAAGTAGTGCGGTATCAGCACACTAAAATGGGCCGGGGCGGTGCAATTTTACGCACAACTCTAAAAAACTTACTGACTGGCGCTAATGTCGAACGGACATTCAGGAGTGAAAAGTTCAACGAAGCCGATATCACTCGCAGTAAAGCCCAATATCTTTATAAAGACGGTGGGAACTTTACTTTTATGGACAGCATCACCTTTGAGCAGTTTAACCTGAGCCAAGACGTAATTGGTCATAATGCCAATTATCTAGCAGAAGGCCGGGAAGTGGAATTGGTTTATTTTAACGGTAACCCAATTAGCATCCAATTGCCGCTGAAAATGAAATTTAAAATTATTCAGGCCGATCCAGCCGTTAAGGGCGACACTGTCACTAATCCTTCTAAAAACGCTACCCTGGAAACGGGTATGCATATCAAAGTACCTATGTTTGTGAAAGAGGGTGATACGATTTTAGTAGATACCCGCGATGGCAGCTACATCGAACGGGTTAATTGACGACATATTCCTTGTGTCGTCATCCCTGCCTACCGGTAGGCAGGCTCGCCTCGTCGGGGATCGTATAAATTAATATAAGATTCTGGACGCACTTCGTTTGCCAGAATGACGGATAAAAAATAAGTTATGGGATTATCAATCGGTATTGTCGGGTTACCCAATGTTGGAAAATCGACGCTGTTTAACGCCTTGATGGGCAAGGCCCAGGCGGCAGCGAGCAATTTTCCGTTTTGTACGATTGAACCTAATGTCGGTACCGTGCCTGTTCCCGATTCCCGACTAGACGTACTGGCCAAATTAGAAAATTCTGAAAAAAGCGTTCCCACGGCCGTAGAATTTGTGGATATTGCCGGATTAGTCAAAGGTGCCAGTGAAGGTCAGGGCCTGGGCAATCAATTTTTGGGCCATGTCCGAGAATGCGACGCCATTATTGAAGTGGTGCGCCTATTTAATGACACCAATGTGATTCATGTCAGCGGTGCCGTAGACCCTAAAGAAGACATCTCGACTATCAATACGGAACTTCTGATCGCGGATATGCAGGCTCTGGAAAAACGCGTTGGGCGAGAAACCAAAGAAGCTAAAACCGATATTAAACTACAGCCCCGAGTAGAATTTTTGCGTAAGATCAAATCACATATCGATGCGGGACAACCGGCGAGAACTTTTGCGGCCAATGATGAAGAAAAAATTTGGCTCCGAGAACTCTGCTTACTCACTAGTAAACCAATTTTATATGTGGCTAATGTGGACGAAGAACAACTAAAACAACCGGACTTAATCGAAAAACTCAAACAGCAGGTTGAGGATGTTTTCCCCGAAATTATTGCCCTTAATGCTAAAGCCGAGTCCGAACTTTCGCAGATGTGCATGGAAGATCAGGATTTATTACTGAAAGAATTGGGTATGGACGAACCCGGATTAAACAAAGTCATTCGCGCTGGCTATAAATTACTTAATTTAATTACCTTTTTTACGGCTGGACCCAAAGAGGCCCGAGCCTGGACGATCCGCTTGGGCGCCAAAGCGCCCCAGGCCGCCGGGGTAATTCATACCGATTTTGAAAAAGGCTTCATCCGGGCCGAAACTATCAGCTACGCTGACTTTGTCCAGTACGGTGGCTGGAAGGGCGCTGGCGAGGCTGGAAAAGCCCGCCAAGAAGGCAAAGAATACATCGTCCAAGATGGCGATGTCATGCTCTTCCGATTCAATGTCTAATTATTGGCGGAGTTTAGAGAAAATACTTGTCAGAGTCTGAGTAACTTTCTGATAAATTCTTTCAATATTATCTGTAAATAACAGCGCCTCTTTAGGCTGGAATGGCAACTCGACTTTTCCACCTGTTGAAGGTACTGTCGGTTTAATTACAACTGGGGTAGTTGGTTTGGAGAAGATCTTTTGCCAAAAACTTTGTTTTTTAACTGTCAGCGTCCATTCAACTTGATTGTTTCCTTTCATCCAAGTTTTCCATTCTGCTACAGGACGAAAAGCTTCAGTATAGATTTTGGCTGTCCAGGGCGCTTGAATGGTAAATTCAAATCGGCCGATCTCTCCCGGTTTAACCACCCGGTTGACTAACACTGGTCGATTATATTTCAGCCAAGACGAATGATAAAAACTGCTCCGGCGATCTCGCTTGGCGTCCGTGCCTAATCGAACCGGGTTTTCACCATCCTGATACCAGGTGGCCGTACCGGTATTTTTAAATTCTACCCAAAGTACTGCCGTTTCTTTATATTTCAACGTGAGCGCAGGAGATTGATTAACTAAATCAGCGATATATTCCTCATTCACCCCACCCGTGGTAGGTGGTGTGATTTGGGTTTTATCTGTGACAGTAATCAAATGTGAGTAGCAATCGGATTGAATAAGTGCGTTGTATGCACACAACCGATAAGTTCCGACAGCTAATGTGTTAGGTAAAAGATTCAGTGTCATGAGATCTCGGGTGTGTGGTTTTTCAACTGGGAAAACAATTTGATTAAGCGTAACCCAAGCCTGATTTTCAAACCCCAATCCACGAATAACTAATTCGGTAGCAGATCCATAATAAAAACTCATCGGACTAACACTGTCGATCATCGGGTAAGTTGGCAGATAACCGCCAGGCGAGCTCGACCCCGCTGGAACAGCTGAGACAGTGAATACAGCGTCACTACTATCCGTAATAGCCGGAACCGTGACACTACTAATCCGCACTGTGGCTGTGGTAGTAGCCGGCTCAGTAACTAGCCACGGATAATCTCCATCATTAGTTGTGGAAGCCGTCAAGGTTTCCCAAGCCCCTGCTACAGTTCTTTGTAGCTCAATTTTCACATTGGACACGCTCCCGGTGCTAGTCCAGATAATGTGTTGGGAAGAATCAACCTGCCAATTCTCGCCGCCATTAGGATCTGCAACTGTCAGCGTGCCAGCATCCAAAATAACAAAGGACATATCAGTAGTATCACTAGCCGCATTGACCAGCCACATACTTAATGAAACAAAACAAATCGCCAGGACGGCAATAAGTTCTTTTTCTAGGAGTTCCCAGATAAAAATTTTTATTTTTGATATTTGTTGGAGCATTCCTGAGGATATTATGATATTTATTTATTATATCATAAATATCTCTCTTCGTCAAGACAGAATCATGAGACAAACTTTGAGGTTTTCAGATAAAACCGCCACGGTTTGCTGGCATAGTCTTTAGCGTAAGTTATTCCCCGACGCGCTGATTGTCCCATTTGTTCCGGTTTCACTATATAGCCATCATCTTCGACCCATAAACCACTAATTCGATTTAGTCTGTGACAATTAAACTCACTGCCAATATTTAATTCGCGACAAAGTCGACCTGGCCCGATAGGTTTTTGTAAGGTAGAGGATAACGGCTCGACTGAACGAATCAGTACCGCTTCGGCTTCTCCTTTTCCCGCTGTAACTAAATTAAGACAATGGTACATGCCATAAATTAAATAAACGTAAATGCGTCCGGCTGGCCCAAACATTACTTCTGTGCGCCGTGTCCGCCCTTTAGCCGCATGGCAAGCTAAATCTTGCACGCCGCAATAAGCTTCTACTTCGGTAATGCGATAGCGCTCTATTCCCTGGGGAAATTTCCTAACCAAAACTTTACCCACTAAATCCGGGGCGACTTGCAGAGCGGGGCGAGCAAACCATTTAGCATTAAGAATTTTCCTGTGCATTTGTCCCCACGACTACCGGCTGAACTGGATTATCGCCATTAGTGATGGTCGCAAAAATCATTTTACCAGCCACGGTTTGAAAAACTCGCGTTACCATCGCCTTAACTTCTTTGCCAATGGAACGATAGCCATTCTCCACTACTACCATAGTACCATCGCCTAAATACCCGACGCCTTGGTTGCGATCTTTCCCTTCCTGTACCAATTTAATCGTCAGTTCTTCGCCGGGCAACACCACTGGCCGCAGTACATTGTTGAGTTCATTTACATTCAAAACTAAAATGTTTTGGATTTGCGCCACTCGATTAAGATTATAATCCACCGTCATCAACCGAGCTCGGCGCTTTTTAGCTAAGCGCACAATTTTAGCGTCCACATCGAGCTCAGTAGGAAAATCATCATCTATTACCGCCACTATAATACCTTTCTCTTTGCGCAATTCGCTTAAAATATCTAGACCCCGGCGGCCCCGGCTGCGTCTGAGCTCATCCGGAGAATCGGCAATGGATTGCAGTTCGTTCAACACAAACCGCGGAACCAAAAGGCGGCCGATCAAAAATCCGGTGCGCACGATTTCTAAAATACGTCCGTCCACGATCACTGAAGTATCGACTAAAATATCTTCCGTGGCTGTCGGACTAACCACTTCCCGCTTGGCCACCGTAGCCAGCACCGAAAACAAGTGCGTAAAGAACCTGATGATCGAGTTTCTTTGATTGTAAAAATAGGTTGTGACTACCGCTGCACTAAACACATTAATAATTAATGGCAGCCATTGCCCGAAGGGATCCCGGAGTCGCCCAAGCGGTAAAGACACTAAGGTGCCAATAGACAGGCCTAGAATTACTCCCACGATCACGATAGCAAAATCCGCCGATTTCATCTCAATCGACTTCCGGACAAACACCAGATAAATGGCTACTAGCACTAAAACAACGCCCCCAAAAATTTGTCCTAACAACATGGTTTTATAAAAATAATTAAAGATAAATCCCTGGATAAATTGTCTAAAGAACTAAATTATTTAACGGCCTTGGCTCGGGCGCTGCTTAAGATTAGCTTGCCTGATTTAACATCAACTTTAACTTTAGCACCTTTTTTAAAGTTATCACTTAAAATGCCTTCTGCCAACTGATCTTCAATCATATTTTGAATAACTCGCCGCACTGGCCGCGCTCCACTATCCGGGTCAAAGCCCTGATCAGCAATAAACTGACGAGCAGCTGCAGTTACATCCAAAGTAATTTTCTGCGCAGCTAATCGTTGCATTAATTGATTTAATTGCAGGTCGACAATTCTTTGGATATCTTCTTTAGCGAGAGCATGGAATACTACAATTTTATCAACTCGGTTCAAAAACTCAGGCCGAAAAGTTTTTTTGAGATCTCCCATCACTTGTTCGCGTAAATTATCATAGTCTTCCGTGGATTGCTTATTCGCTTGTCCAAATCCGATCACCGCTTGGCGATTCATTAGGCCAGTCCCGACATTAGAGGTCATGATTACTACTGTATTTTTAAAGGATACGCGGCGACCTTTAGCGTCCGAGAGAAATCCATCTTCTAATATTTGCAATAAAATATTCATGACATCGGGATGGGCTTTTTCTACTTCATCCAACAGCACTACAGCATAGGGCTTACGCCGAATGGCTTCTGTCAACCGGCCCCCTTCTTCGTAACCCACATATCCTGCCGGAGCCCCGATCAAACGAGCCACATTGTGCTTTTCCATAAACTCGCTCATATCAATGCGCACCAAAGCGCTTTTATCCTTAAAGATCTCTTCGGCTAAGGCTTTAGCTAACTCAGTTTTACCCACGCCAGTCGGACCCAAGAACATAAAAGAACCCATCGGTCGATCCGGATTGCCAATCTGCACCCGAGAGCGGCGGATAGCAGAAGCAACAGCTTCTACCGCCTCATTCTGCCCGACAATGCGTGATTTCAAGGCTCCTTCTAAATTAGTCAGGGTTTTGACTTCCTCACTGGCTAATTCTCCCACGGGGATATTGGTCCATAATGACACGACTTGGGCAATTTCATGGGGAGTTACTTTAGGCCAATGTGATCGATCTCCGCCGGCCGATTCTTTTTGGGCAGTAGAGATCTTTTTTTGTAATCTCAGTTCTTGGGCCCTCAGTTTAGCCGCTTTTTCGTAATCCTGTCCTTCCACCGATGCTTCTTTTTCTTTCATAATATTATCCAGCTGGACTCTTTCTGCTGTAGTGCCTACTTGCGCTAAGCCAGCCGAAATCCGCACTGCCGAAGCAGCTTCATCAATTAGATCAATCGCTTTATCTGGCAAGAAGCGGTCATTAATATAACGCACCGAGAGCGACACTGCCGCCTCGATAGTTTCTACGGGAATAATCACTTTATGGTACGTTTCATATTTTTCTTTAATCCCCATCAAAATCCCGATGGTTTCTTGCGGGGTGGGTTCGCCGACTAAAATAGGCTGGAAACGGCGCTCCAAAGCAGCATCTTTTTCAATATGTTTCCGGTATTCTTCTAAAGTAGTCGCACCGATCATTTGCAGGTCGCCTCTGGCTAGGGCTGGTTTTAAAATATTAGCGGCATCTAGACTGCCTTCGGCACTGCCCGCCCCTACCAGCGTGTGCAATTCATCTACAAATAGAATTACGTCTTTTGCCTTGCCCACTTCTTCTACGATTTGATTAATCCTTTCTTCAAATTCGCCGCGATATTTGGTTCCGGCTACCATCGCCGAAGGATTGAGTACCATAATTCTTTTACCGGCAATATTCTCCGGCGCTTCTTTATTAATAATTTTAATTGCCAGTCCTTCAACAATGGCAGTCTTGCCAATACCCGGGTCACCGATCAGAACTGGATTATTTTTAGTCCGCCGGTTTAAAATTTGAATCACCCGTTGGATTTCTTTATCTCGCCCCACGATCGGATCAACTTTGCCAGATTTAGCCATGCCGGTGAGATCGATGCTAAAAGTGTCTAGAATGGGCGTGCTGGACTTGCTAGCCCCTCCGCGAGCCCGTCCTACTCTCGGCTCGTCGCCCATGGCTGTCCCCATCATCCGGTCATCAGCACTAGCCTGGATGGCATCTGCCGCCAAACGAGAGACTTCGGCTGGATTAGTACCTAATTTTTGAATTACTTGAAAAGCCTCACTGCTGCTATCCTGCATCATGGCCAACAGCAGATGTTCCGTACCAATATAGAAACTACCATACTGAGCCGCAATCAAAACCGCTGTTTCCACTAACCGCCGCGCTCCCGGGGTTAAACCGATTTTAGCTACTGCTTCTTCTTTGCGCGAGAGATTAACTATCATATCGGCTTTTTCCCAACTGACTCCGAGACTGCCTAAAACCTCAAAAGCAGTACCGCTCTTAATATTAAGCATGGCGAGTAGCAGATGTTCGGTACCGAGATGAGCTGACCCTAAATCCCGCGCTACCTTTTGAGCGTTAGTGAGGACTTTCTTAGCATTGGTGGTGAATTTATCTAAATAGTTATAACCATTCATATTCTATTTATACCACCGTTTGCGGAAACTACGCGGCAGCTTCCCCGGACTCTGATTTATTTTCCTCAGTGGGAGCGGATTCTTCGGAAACTTCGGGTACAGATTCAGGAATAGCGATATTTTCCGGCTCAGTTACCGCTTCATCGCCAGCCGGAGGTGTTTCGGTACCTCCAATCGGCGGCATCCCTTCTTTATCCACTTCGATCTGATAACCAGTCAAGCGGCTAGCTAACCTGACATTCTGACCAGCCTTGCCGATAGCTAAAGATAACTGGTCACTATCTACTTTGATCTTGGCCGCTTTGAGTGATTCGTTAATTTCTACTTCCCGCACTTTAGCCGGGGCCAGCGAATTGACAATAAAGGCTTTAGGATCAGCATCCCATAAGACAATATCAATTTTTTCATCGCCGATTTCTGCCATCACCGCTTGTACCCGCACTCCCCGCCGACCGACTAACGAACCTACGGGATCGATAGATTCCTGGTGAGAAATCACCGCTACTTTAGACCTGACTCCCGCTTCCCGGGCGATAGCTTTCAACTCCACGGTGCCAGCGGTAATTTCGGGCACTTCCATTTCAAACAATTTTTTAATCATATCAGGATGGGCTCGCGAGAGCACGACTTGGGGATCCTTTCCTCCCGTCTGAGCTTCTACCACATAAACCTTTAAACGCTGACCCACATAATACCGATCGGAGCGCGATTGCTCGGAAGGAAATAAAATGCCGGAGGCTTTGCCGATATCGATCATCACCACGTCGCCTTCAATCCGCTGCACTGTGCCAGTAATCAACTGGCCTTCTTTGGATTTATATTCTTGGAAGATCACATCACGCTCAGCTTCCCGGAGACGTTGCAAAATAACTTGTTTAGCGGTTTGGGCAGCAACGCGACCATACTCGGCCGGTGGAAAAACTTCTTCCCGAATTTCGCCATCAATTTGCGCATCGGGATTAACCTTCTGGGCGTCTTCTAAAGAAATTTCCCGCATCGGTTCTTCAACTGTTTCGACAATTTTATGCACAATAAATAGCCGCACTTTTTCCGAAGTGGGGTCGATGGTAGCCGCAATCATTTGCTCCTTTTGCCCAAAATCTTTCCGGTAGGCGGCGGCGATTGCGGCGGCGACGGTATCTAAAATTACTTCCTTACTGATGCCTTTTTCTTCGGCGATTTGATTGATCGCTGACAAAAATTGTGAATCCATAATACTCCTTAGGTTTTAAAAAAGTGGGCGCACCCACTTTCAGAATACTCCCAGTTTAAAACTAGGGACAAGAAATGTCAAGACTAGAAGGCATTAGGGATAAAATTAACCTGATAGCGTCGGCGCCAAGTCTGGTAGAGAACCTCAACTACCCCAAAAGCGACCGGCCCCCGGTAATGCCCGGCAGATAGATAGTATAAGGCCAGTCGCCGTAATTTGTTTTGCTTGCGTAGTGTCACTGACTCAGCCGGCCAACCCCTCTTAATACTGGTACGGGTTTTCACTTCGATAAAATACAAAACTCCGCGATGAGTAGCAATAAGATCAATTTCACCTAAGTAACATTTGTAATTTTTAGCTAAAATCTGGAAATTACTAGCCAGCAAAAACTTTTCGGCAACCGTTTCTCCAGCCTTACCTAAACTCAAATTTAGCACTTAATCTCTAAATTAGACCGCATAGAAATGGCTTCTTTAATAGGACGGTAGCTTTTACGATGCCACTCGCAAATGCCGTGTTCTTTAATTTTCAATTGATGAATGGCAGTTCCGTAGCCTTTATTAATATGAAAATTATACGCAGGAACTGATTTGTGGATTTCTTTCATCATCCGATCCCGGGCTACTTTTGCCACAATCGAAGCTGCGGCAATCGAAACCGATTTGCGATCACCATCAATAATGCCTTGGGACGGCGCTTCCGCAAAACCCACCCTAAAACCATCCACTAAAACATACTGCGGCTGGACGGATAAATTCTCCACTGCTCGGCGCATAGCTAAATACGTTGCTCTCCCTACGCCCATCTCGTCTATTTCTGAGGTCTCGGCGATGCCGATACCAATATCTACCGCTAGTTGGTAAATTTTCTGTAACAAAATTTCTCGCTGCAATGGAGAGAGTAGTTTAGAATCATTAATGCCATAATAACGATTTAAAAACGGCAGCACTACGGCGGCGGCTACTACTGGGCCCGCCCACGCTCCTCGGCCCGCCTCATCAACTCCCGCAATCGCTAAAAACCCCTCCTGCTGGAGCGCTTTCTCGACTTTAAGATTGGGAATCCTGTTTTTCACCAACGCTTTCCTCCCCCTCTACTGTATCACCTTTTTCGGATACGGCTGGGGGTGTGTCGACTGGTTCGTTACTAACTTCTGTAGTATCCGCGACTGTTTCAGTTGGTTCAATTTCCTGTTCTTCTTTTTCTTTGGCGGCTTGCACGGCTTCTTCTAAGACTTCTTTGCTAAGTTCTTCTGGTTCATCGACTTTAGCCACTAATTCCCAAATATCCTGATCGATTTTCTTTTCCTTCATCTTTAAAGATTTTCCAGACAACTTCCGCAGATAATACAATTTGGCCCGGTGGACTTCGGAACCTTTTTTGAATTCAATTTTCACAATATTAGGAGATTGCAGCGGATAGGTTCTTTCTACTCCTACGCCGTAAGTAATCTTGCGTACTGTAAAGCTGGCATTGGAGCCAGTTTTGCCATGAGTTTTGATCACAATACCTTCAAAAACCTGGACCCGCTCCTTGCCGCCTTCTTTAATCTTCTGGTGCACCCGAACAATATCTCCTGGATGGACCTCAGGCAAACCCTGGTTTTTGGTGGATGGTTTTAACATTCCTGTCATAATAGATTATCTTAATCTCCCGCTATGGTAGCAGAAAACTTATTTGGAAGCAAGTAAAAACAAGGGGGCGGCTGAGCCGCCCCGTTTTTGTGTCAATCTTATTGATTCGCCCCTGGTGGCTTATGCCACTCAGCCTGAAACCAACTTTTCAATACCAACTGCATAGTCTTCTTTCAGGTGCGCAACACCTGATACCTTTGCCTGTCCCCCGCCATTCCGCTTGGGAATATTACCAGGAAAAAAATCGATAACTACTCCCCAGTTATTCCCCACCAGAACAGCGTCTTCCTCAGGGCAGCCCTGCTGTTTAAGTATCTGGGCTATCTTCAGGTTAAGCTGCTGATCGATCTTGCCTTGAATAGCAGGCAAATCATCTTTCTGTTTCACCCCTTCAACACAGATTCGGATTGGCATTCCTTGCTTAATACCAAACGTCGCATATAACGCGTGGTTTAAAGCCTTCTCGCGATGATCGTTTCTGGCCAATTTTGTTTGTTCCTCCGTATAGATAGGTTGAGATTGAATGTACAGGCAGCTTGTTGCCGCCAAGTAAGACCAAGATAACAAATAAAACTGTTCTAGTAAAGAAAAATCCGCCGGTTATTCATCGGCGGATTTTATTTTATATCTGACTGGAATCCTTGCAGAACCAGTGTAAAATTTGGAAAAGATCAGTTAAACCGGCCTGTTAGTCAACGGTAGGGTTAATATCCAATTGATGGGCACCAGGACAAACTTCATCCCAGCGCGGATCTTCGCAATAAACCCCCTTCCACCCTATATCAACCGTAACGCTAAATAACTGGATACCTAAATCAGTTTCCACATATAAGGCAAAATTATCAGCTTGATCCAGCGTAACAGCTCTGACCGGTACAGGATCAGGCGTGTTAATCATAAAATCCAATTTATCCCAGGAAAAAAGAGGAGCTTCCGCGTCATTTTGAAATTCACAAGAGAAATTGGTTAATAGACTATTGGACACAAGATCAAATCGTGGAGTAAGAACGGTACCGCTACCAGCTACTATGCCATTGATCATCCCTCGAGCCAAGAATATAGAGGTGCAGTTAGCCACAACTATATCCACAGGCGATAACTCCCGATCGCGCACTCGAGGGCTCACCACATACAGATCGGTTGTTCCATTAGCAGATCGGCTGACAAAATAAATTTTGCCCACCAAGCCTTGGGTGACCCAAAGCGGCGGACAAATTAAATCCACTCCTTTTATCACGCATTGTTCTGGCTGATCGGCAGATAACGACATAATACGCAACTCGTCACTGCTTTGATAGACTAACCAATCCCCATTCGGTGAAAAGTCGGCGTAATACCCGGAGGCGATGGCGGTAGCAACGGCATCGGTATCTTTAAGAAGATAGATACCGGATTCATTAGTTACCGTTTGGGTCCAAACTAAGTTAGATCCATCTGAACTAAATCGCGGGAAGGAACTAACTCCCTCCGTCGAAATAGTTGTCAGAGACTGCCAAGCTGCATCAGCCAAAATCAGTTGGCCGTTCAAAACATAGGCAAATCTTGCCTCAGCCAAAGGTTGAGCAGAAAAAATACTAATCTCAGGCAGAGATGGAATACTGGAATCTTCTGGAAATTCTGGTGCCAGATGCAACACCCGATCTAAATGTTCGAGAGTGGCTTGATCCAAATCCCTCGCTCCTTGGCCGGTTAGTAAATCGTAATGATTATAATCCGGCCAAATCCGATAGTACCTACCTGTTCCCCAGAGCGCAGAAGCCACAGGGACAACCCCATCGCTTTCGTGGCACCAATCTTCTTCGTAGCCACTGGGAAATTGGCAATCAGTTGTGTAATCCCAAACGGAGTGCTGAATTAACAGAGCCGCCAGTTTAGCTGCTTCCCTTGTGGGTTGCTGATGATTCAACCGTGTACTGTAGCCCATAATTAGGTTAGCTGAAATGTGCCGAGAATTAAGGGGGTCAATTCGGCCAGCAAACATAGCCAAGTCGCTTTTGGCCTCACAGTCCTCAAAATAAAGAGGTTGGAGAAATTCCGTGCTTAGCACTTCTGAGTCGAACACAGAAATCGCATATTCCTGTAGATCGTTGGGAACAACTTCTTGAATAGCGGCATTACGCACATCGGGATGCGCCAAGGGTGTGGAGAGTAAAGGCGCTCCCAAAAGAACACCTCCACTAATCAGCCCTTCGTAATTTTGATCCAGCAACCAAGCCACGACTCCGCCCTCGCTATAAGCGACGACGGCAATCTGGCTACTAGAGAGTTCGGCATTAGCGCGAATGGCAGCTGCCAGGTCTGCAGCAATCTGATCAACTGGTTGCTGAGAATTATACTCATACAACCAAAATTTGGCCAACTTTGATGTTCGACAGCCAAATTGTTCCTCGCCCAACAGGTCGAGGTTATCTAGCTTAAAAGAAAACAGCTCTTCCAAAGTGGCTTGATCCGGCACAATTCCCCGACGCCCGTGGATGAAAAGAATCACCTTCGGCGCCGAATGAGCTGGCTGACGCGACCAAAGATATAACCCCGGCACGCCAGATGTGGCAGAATTATTTCCGTCACAACCAAACAACAGTCCTAAACTTAGGCTGCAAATCCAAAACCAGCACCTCATATAGATCACCTCCTTTCAGGTTATCAAGGTACTCTAGGCTAACACTGTCTCGAGCTCTTGTTCGAGCTCTTTAACTTGGGCAGTTTTTGTCGTCGTCTTGAGTTTTTGCCACTGCCCTTGGGCAAAAACTTCTAACTCTACGTTAACCCCGCCGGGATATTTTTCCAATATTCCTTTCAGGGTCTTTAATTTCTCTCCATCAAAACCGCGCGGGACTTTAATTAATAGATTATCCCCTCTAAATTGAAACGGGCGTAGAGTTGGGACCGGTATTTCGGTAATTAAAGGTGTTTGCAATAATTGAGCCAGATATTCATCAGTAATTTCTACCAGACTATCCGCCACCAATTTAGCTTCGCTATGAACAATCAATTCGTCCCCTTCTTCCGACACTCGATCCTTAACATTGACTTTGCCTTCGACTAATAAAATCTTGTCTGTCTTCAACAACTCTCCGTGACTATTCATCAGGTTCGGAAAAATAATAACTTCCAGGCTGCCGCTTAAGTCTTCCAATCGCATAAAAGCCATCGGCTCGCGATTGCGCGTATTCACTTTTTGTACTTTAGTAACAATTCCCGCCACTTTGATTTTTTTATTGTCCGAAGAATTGTTTAAAGAATTTATTTCCTTGAATCTGCCTTTTAGCTTAGGCATCATTTCTTTTAAGGGGTGTTTGGACACAAAGGTGCCCAAGAGTTCTTTTTCCCAAGCCAGTCTTTCTCTTTCGGTAGATAATTCGCTGTCTCGCAAACTGAAAGTGGGTTTTTGCATTATTTCTTCCCCAAAAATACCGATCTGATTTAGGCTGTGATCTTTATGCACACTGCTCACAAAATCTACCATGGTGTCCACATTATTGAGCAATTGTTTGCGGTCACCAAAATCTTCTAAAGCCCCGGCTTTAGCTAATGACTCTAAAACTTTTTTGTTTAAGCCTTCTTTGGGCACGCGCGTGAGAAAATCAGTTAAACTAGCATAACCACCCTTCTGTTGACGCTCTTCCTCAATAATTTCCGAGACTTTGCGACCAACATTTTTAATCACATTGAGCCCAAACCGGATATTGCCAGTTTCTTTCACTACCGCAAAATCTATAAAGCTTTCATTCACTGACGGTGGCAACACTTTAATGCCGAAGCGCTCGGCTTCCGCAATATCTTTAGCCACTTTGTCTAAATCAGTTTGGTCGGAAGTGAGCAAGGCCGCTAAGAATTCATTGGGATAATGCACTTTTAGATAAGCGGTCCAATAAGCAATCACTGCGTAAGAGGCCGCGTGCGCTTTGTTGAAACCATAATCGGCAAACGGCTTCACGAATTCAAACAACTGCTCGGCAACTTTGTGATCAATGCCATTATCCACAGCTCCTTTAACAAACTTCATCTGCTGTTCAAACAACATCTCTTTTTTCTTTTTGCCGATCGCCTTGCGCAACACATCAGCTTCTCCCAAACTAAACCCACACAGATCTCGAGCAATTTGTAATACCTGTTCCTGATATACAGCAATCCCATAAGTTGCTTTGAGAATCGGTTCCAACTTAGGATGTAAATACTCAATTTTTTTCCGCCCATGCTTCCGATCAATAAAATCCGGGATGAGCGATATGGGGCCGGGCCGGTACAGCGCTACCATAGCAATTAAGTCACCCAAAACGGAAGGCTTTAATTCTTGAAGATTACGCCGCATCCCTTCACTTTCAAATTGGAATACACCCACGGTTTCACCGCGGCTTAATAAATTATAGGTAGCCGCGTCATTGAATAGGATTTGTTCAATAATAATATGTTCTTCTCTGGTCTTCCGAATAATACGCAAAGCATTTTTGATAATAGTGAGGTTCTTTAATCCCAAAAAATCAATTTTCAAAAGCCCGAGTTTTTCAATGGGCCCCATCGAGTATTGGGTAACTAAGGACACTTCCCCTTTCACGGCTCTCTGTAAAGGGGCGTAATTAACCAGTTCCTTGTCCCCAATTACCACTCCCGCCGCATGTGTAGAAGTATGTCGCACTACTCCTTCTAGCTTCTTGGATAGATCAATTAAGCGCTTTATTTTCGGGTCCGCATTATAAAGTTTTTTTAGTTCATCGACTGCCGCCACGGCTTCGTCCAAGCTTAAACCAAACGGAATCAACTTAGCAATATGATCAACGTCGTTATAAACAAACCCCAATACCCGTCCGGTGTCCCGGATGGCCGCTCGTGAGGCCATAGTACCAAAAGTAACAATTTGCGCCACGCGATTTTCACCATATTTTTCCACCACATAGCGGATAACTTCCTCCCGTCTGTCATCGGCAAAATCGATATCAAAATCTGGCATGCTGATACGTTCCGGATTTAAGAACCGTTCGAAAAATAAACCATATTCCAACGGGTTGAGGTCGGTAATATACAGCACATACGACACCATGCTGGCCGCTCCGCTTCCTCGTCCCGGACCCACTACCACGCCATGGTCCCTGGCCCACCTGATTAAGTCTTCGACTACCAAAAAATATGATTCGTAATTCATTTGATTGATCACGCCCAACTCGTACGTAATGCGATCTAAAATATCCTGAGTAGGATGATCGCCAAATCTTTTATTAATACCGATTCTCACTAATTTATCCAGATACTCTTTGTCGGAGGTTTCGCCGGAAGGTAAATCAAATTTTGGTAGAATGATTTTCCCTAATTCTAATTTCACATTGCATTTCTCGGCAATTTTTTCTGTATTCTCAACTGCTTCCGGTACATCCAAAAAGGCTGCTTTAACCACGTCGGGATGTTTAAAATCAAACACATCGGCATGCATATTAAAACGGTTTTCATCGGCCAGCAGCGCCCCTGTTTGCACACACAGAAGCACATCTTGCGCCTCAGCATCTTCCGGCCGCAGATAATGCGCATCACAAGTAGCTACCAGCGGGATGTGCAACTCTTTGGCAATAGTCTTGATGGCCGCATTGGCTTTAATTTGTTCGGGCATACTAAATGGCATCACTTCCAGGTAATAATCTTCACCAAACAGACCTTTGTGCCACTGGGCAATCTTCTTAGCATCTTCTAACCGATCTTCTAAAATAGCCTGGGAAACTTCTCCGGCCAGGCACCCTGACATAGCCACTAACCCTTCCGCATGTTGCGCCAAAAAATCATGGTCAATCCGGGGACGGTAATAATAGCCATCGACATGGGCTTTGGTAGTGATAGTTAGAAGATTGAGATAGCCAGTGTAGTTTTTGGCCAGGAGAGTGAGATGAAAATAACCTTTTCTGCCTGGAGTAGCAACTTTCTCTTCCAAACTTCCTTTAGCCATATAAACCTCGCAACCCAAAATTGGCTTGATCCCGGCTTTTTGGCATTCCATATAAAACTCGATAATGCCATACATCACCCCGTGATCGGTCAATGCCAAAGCCGTGGCGCCTTGGGCTTTCGCAGCAGCTACCAAATCTGGAATCTTAGTTAAGCCATCCAGTAGGCTGTAATGACTGTGTACATGTAAATGGATCAATTTTCCTCCTACCCTAAAACTACGCTCCGACGTACTTTTTATTCTAACAAATTAATCACTTCTCCGCCCTACCGCTTGCGCCGCTCAAAGAATAACCAGCTAACCAAAACAACAACTAAGATTGCCCCTAAAACAATGACAAATCCCCAAGCCCAAGTAAGAATAAACTGGGTAATCCCCACGGCAATACCAACTAAATATTGGCCCCAAGTTGTTCCGGACAAAAACCAAACCCCGATCAAAAAAATCAGGATACCCAGAAAGATATCCCGAATTAAATGTGGATGTGATTCGCTAAAATAGACCAGCTCGTTAATAAATACCTGCCAACTGCTTTTCTCGCGATAATCTTTGCCCATCATATCCAAGATGGATCGAAGATAGATAGCCGTAGCCTCTTGGGCTGTTTTTAAATCCGTGAAAAATCCTGGTACTTCTACAATATCCTCGTAAACTTTGCGTGCTTCCAACAATCCTTTCATATTCGAGAAAAGATTGGCTGAATTTTGGATTGCCTCATTCACCGTTTCGCCAAAACTAATAATCCCCAACACCTCCCGAAATAGTTTATCGGCTTCCACTATCGCCATATTTAAGGAAGCTTGGTGTTTCTGAGCCAACAATTTCTCGATGCGATCCCACTCTTTCTCGATAATTATTTCTTCTTGTTCAATCTCTTGTTCGGGAGAGGATTGATCTATGATGTCGTCTTCCATGTTTAGTAGAAATTAATAATTTTATCCGGTACAAACTTATACTGCGACTTTTCTGCAAAACCAGCCAGTTTAGCGTCTTGCTTGAGTAAGTTGATCACCACGGCTTCATCGGCTCCCGCAGGAACCTCCAGACTCCCCCGTTTTTTCCCTTGTTCTTGGACAATGATAATCACTTTATCTAACTTGGCCTTAGCCGGGTCTGCTCCGGGCCATTTAGCCTTAAATACGCTATCTGGTTTCTTTAGTATGTTTTGCCAGAGTTCCTCCGCCAAATGCGGTGCAAACGGGGCTAGTAAAATTACAAAGTCTTCTAGCCAATTAGTACTTGCACCATCTTCGATAGCACTATTCACAAAGATCATAAAAGCGCTCACCGCTGTATTGAAATGAAATTCTTCGATATCACCGGTAATTTTTATGATCAGACGATGGAGGTCGCCCTCTTTGCTATTATCTTGAGATAATTTTACCCTTTCCTGGACTAAGCGGTAAACCCGGTCTAGAAATTTCTTAATTCCCTCGATCCCGGCAGTGCTCCAGGGCTTGGCCTGGTCAAACGGACCCATAAACATTTCGTACATCCGGAGAGCATCAGCGCCAAATCCTTCCACCACTTCATCGGGATTTATCACATTGCCTTTAGATTTGCTCATTTTTTCGCCATTTTCCCCCAAAATCATGCCTTGATGGCGCAACTTTAAGAAAGGTTCATTAAAATCGATATAGCCCAGTTTATGTAAAACTTTGGTGATAAATCTGGCGAAAATTAAATGGCCCGTAGCGTGTTCCGCTCCTCCCACATAAACATCCACCGGTAGCCAATGTGCGAGCTCCTCTTTGCCGGTAAACTCTTTGGCATTTTTAGGATCTGCGTAGCGCAAATAATACCACGACGAGCACACGAAAGTGTCTAGGGTATCGTATTCGCGCCGTACCGCTTCCGGATATCCAACTGGCAGTTTTTTAAATGCTTCCGAATAAGTTAAAGGCGACTCTCCGGTCGGACGAAATTCCACATCAGTCGGGAGCATTACCGGTAAATCTTTCTCTTTAACAGGAATCGGCTGATCATTTTTGTCATACAGAATGGGAATGGGCGCTCCCCAATAGCGTTGACGGCTTATTAGCCAATCCCGCAACCGATATTTAACGGTAATCTTGCCTTGTCCTTTCTCTTCTAACCACTCCATAATTCTTTGAGTAGCTTCGTGGATAGGCAAACCATTAAGAAATTCTGAATTGATCATGGTTCCATTCTTTTCTTGTACTTGCTCGGCACGTTCAATAGGAGAAATATCGCCATCTGTACCTATAACAACACGCACAATAGGTAAATCGAATTCTTTAGCGAATTCAAAATCCCGCATATCGTGACCAGGAACACCCACTACAGCTCCGGTACCAAAGCCGGCTAAGACAAAATCAGAAACCCAGATCGGAAGACGTTTGTTATTAAGGTTATTGATCGCGAAGAAGCCCGTGAATACACCTGTTTTCTTTTTACCTTCTTCCAGACGCTCAAGTTCTGTTTTAGAAAGCGCTTGTTGATAATAATCTCGAACTGCCTGGACATATGATTCACCCTGAGGAATAATTTCCTCATCCATAACTTTTTTAACCAACGGGTGTTCGGGCGCTAACACTACAAATGTGGCGCCAAAGTTAGTATCTGGCCTAGTCGTAAAGCACACTATCGTTTCGTTGGTTCCTTCAATTGGATAGGTGATATCGATACCCTGTTTCTTTCCGATCCAATTGCGTTGAATTTCCTTGGTACTGTCTGGCCAATCCAATTTGTCTAATCCGTTTAACAAATCCTCGGCAAAATCAGTGATCTTAAAGAACCATTGTTTGCGTTTTTCTTGCACTACGGCGGTACCGCAGCGCTCGCAGCAGCCCCCCACTACCTGCTCATTGGCCAGTACGGTTTTGTCATTCGGACACCAATTTACAAATGCTTCTTTTTGATAAGCTAAACCATTTTTATATAGTTCCAGAAACAGCCATTGAGTCCATTTGTAATACTCGGGATCGGAGGTAACTACCTGTCGACTCCAATCATAAGAAAACCCGAGCATATTGAGCTGTTCTTTGAACCGTTGAATATTTTTAGCTGTATTTTCGGCTGGCGGAATGCCTTTTTTGATGGCCGCGTTTTCCGCCGGCAATCCAAAAGCATCAAACCCCATCGGATGTAATACATTAAAACCCTTCAGTCGATAATAGTGGCTGGTAATGTCGCTGGCGATATACCCTTCCGGATGTCCTACATGCAGACCCTCGCCGGAAGGATATGGAAACATATCCAAAACATATTTTTTTTCGCCGGTTTCATTAGTCGCAAAAATTTTATGTTTTTCCCAATATGCCTGCCATTTGGCATCTAATTTTTGGTGATCGTATTTCTCTTTTATCTCTGCCATACTATTAAATAATACCCCCATAGGAGCAGTTTAATTTTAACACAAACCTGATTCGGTGCTGGATGATAAAAAACAACCCCGCGAAATGCGGGGTTGGGTGGACTGTTTTAACCGAATGGGTTTAGGCGAGCAAGCGTTTCTGCCAATTGCGGCACACTTTTCCGGCTTTATCAGGAGCAATACCGATATATTGTGTGGGGTCAGAGATAATACTCCTCTGATGCTGTGTCATATCTTTGAAATAAGGCTCCACTTCCGGATCAGCCAAAGCCACTGCCTCAAGTGTACTGCGGTTTTGTTGGGCGATGAGTGTGAGCTGTCTGACTTTTTCATGGGCATCAGGATGACCAAGATAAGACAGAATAATATAGAGCGGTTCGGCAGCGCCGAGGTTTCGGCTCATAGCTAAATTCCGATCCATATTCCCCTTATTCACTCGCATTTTCGCCATTGTGTTAGATAATCGATCGGCCATCGCAACTACATAGGCGATAGTTTCACCATTGATGCGAGCTGATGCTGAATTGGTGAGATCTCGCTGGTGTTCACTGATCTGATCCATAAACACAGTGATAATCCGAGCCACCACAATTTTCCAACAGCTCTTTACATTCTCGAAATTGATGGGATTCTGCTTTTGAGGCATAGTTGATGACCCAACCTGATCGCTTTGGAACTCTTCACCGATTTCACCAATTTCGGAACGTTGGAGGTGGCGCATGTCATCAGACAGATTAGCCATAATGCCGGCAGCAATAGTGACTTCGGTCATGAGACGAATTAAGCCCTCTGGAGGCACCACCTGAGTGGAGCACTCCGCTGGCAATAAGTCCATTTCCGCCAACACCTCGGTCTCAAATTGTTCTGGATCATCGAAAAATAATCCAGATGCATTGTAGGCCCCGACTGCTCCAGAGAACTTCCCTCTCAACGCTTTGGCTCGATCTTTTAACATCTCTATACACTCGCCTAAACGAGAGACATAGGACGTAATAGCAAAGCCAAAGGTAATCGGGTTGGCATGTTGGCCGTGAGTCCGGCCGATTTGGCGAACATTAGCGGTTTCCAGCGCTAAAGTCATCAGCACCTGCTCAAGTTTAACCAGAGATGGTACCAGCACATTCATGACTACGTCGCGATACCGAGCAGCATTAGCTGTGTCCGAGATATCAAACGAAGTAGCCGTCATGTGAACAAATCGTTTAATTGTATCAGCGATCCACTTCCGGATGCAGTTGACCAGTGCTCGAATGTCGTGACCAATTCGCTTTTCTTCAGCGTAAACATCTGGTGCAGTCACTTTGTCGCAAGCAGACTTAACCTGATCAACTGCTTCGGGAGGGCAGATCTTCCAGCGACAGAGTACCGTGATAAGAGCCAGTTCTACCAAAAGTTTATATTTGATAAAGGCTCTCTCAGACAGATATTCCGCCACCTTCTGTTTCCAATACCGATAATCGATCGGGGAAATATTGTCATATATGTCCCATTGACCGTCCATAATGAATTCCTCCTCGGAATTTAATTTGAGTTAATTTGAAAAGGACACTACAGCCAATCTGGAGTAGTGATAGTTTATTATAGCAAACTCAGCGATGTCTTCTAGATATGCCGTTTGTCACAACTATTTTACAGGCCTCCTGGTAGAAAGGAATATTTCTTATTAAAAATGTCTTTTTTGTTGGTATCACAGTACGTACTGTGATACCGTAGGATAAATTCAACGGCTCACGAGTGAACCTCTCCCCGGCTCTCACCCGATACTTTCACCAAAAACACAAAAAACTCCCTCACAGGAATTTTCCGTTTTGGTGGACCGTACCGGATTCGAACCGGTGACCTCTTGCATGCCATGCAAGCGCTCTACCAGGCTAAGCTAACGGCCCATATGATAATTTTACTGGAGATCCTGAATCATAATTAGATCCTTCGACTCCGGAACGTCTGACGTTCCTCCGCTCAGGATGACAAAGCAAGGAAGACTTTGTCAGTTCAGGATGACGGAGGGATCGTTCATACAATAGCTGACAATCTCTATCTTATCAAGCTATACTAGGGATATGAATATTTCTATTCAATTTCTAGGGGCTTGCGGCACTGTTACTGGCTCTAATTATTTGGTTACTTGTGGTGCGACTAAATTATTGGTGGATTGTGGGTTATTCCAAGGCGACTGGGAAAATCAACAGCGCAATTATCAACCTTTTGCCTTCAACCCCCAAGACATTGATTTTATGGTGCTCACTCATGCTCATTTAGACCATTGCGGGCGGATCCCTAAACTCTACCGCGAAGGCTTCCGGGGCAAGATTTATTGCACGCCAGCTACAGCTGATTTAGCTAAAATTATTTTGACGGATGCCGCCCAAATTCAAGAACACGGCGTCCGGGAAGACCAATTAGACATCTTGTTTAACCGCCAGGATGCCATTAATGCCATCAAGTTATTTCGTAAGTTAGATTACCGAACTGAATTTGAAATTAATCCCCAAGTCAAACTCTGTTTGCAGGATGCTGGACATATTTTGGGTTCCGCTATAGCGGAGCTTTGGCTAGAAGATAAAAAAATAGTTTTTTCCGGAGATCTCGGCAACAGTCCGGTGCCTATCTTGAATGACCCGGCCACTATTCCAGAAGCAAACTATGTTGTGTGCGAATCAACCTACGGAAATCGCCTGCACACTCCCATAGTTTCGCGGGAGGAAGACCTGCAAAATGCGGCTATTTTTGCCCAAAAGCATCACGCTCAAATTATTATTCCCGCTTTTGCTCTGGAGCGAACTCAGGATCTCTTGTACACTTTTAATCTTCTAAAAAACCAGGGAAGATTCCCTAATATCCCGGTGATTTTAGACAGTCCTTTAGCTACAGAAATTACAGCGGTTTATAAAAAATATACTGATTTATTTGATCAAGACTTTCAGGCCTATCTTAAGACCGATCCCGATCTATTCGACTTTCCAAATTTCCGACTTATTTCCACCAAAGAAGAATCGAAGCAGTTGAATAATTTACAAGAAGCGGCTGTAATTATCGCGGGATCCGGTATGGTCGATGCTGGCCGCGTACCGTATCATATCGTGCATCACGCCAGTAATCCAGATAACCAAATTATCTTTACCGGCTATCAGGTCCCAGGCACGCCTGGACGCAAAATCTTAGATGGCGCCAAACATATCGAGTTGTACCATGAATTTGCCAACATTCGCGCCCGGGTGTTCGGCATCGAGTCATTTTCTTCACATGCTGACCAAAAAGGTTTGCTTACTTGGCTAAATGGCTTTAAAACCCAGCCGACAGTGTTGATCACGCATGGCGATGACGATTCGCGGCAAATCTTGGCTACCAAAATCAGCCAGCAGCTTAAATTTAAGAATCATCAGCCCCAGTTCCAAGAAACTTACGACCTAATCTAACTGGCCGACTAGCAATTAGAGCTTGATGTTTTTGGCAAACACCTCTACCCAGGGTAGGGATTTTTCTTTGCCAGTTATAGCCCAATATACTCCCGCCACACTGACCACAGCGAACAATAACCAAATTAGTTTATACAGCCAAACTACCACTATGGCAGCTGGCATAGAAAATAGAGCGATTAAAAACGATTCGATCAACCAAAGAATAAACCAAGCAATCAATTCGGCAGCGAATAAAACCATTCCCCTTTTGATATGAAAGGCAACAAACGAATTATCTTTTTTGACAACCCAAGGCACTACAAATAATATTGAGAAGTAACTCAACGCCGCAAACACTTTAATATCCGCTTCAAGTGCTGTGTGGCTAGAATGAATAGGCGGAATAGCCGAAATCGGATCAACAGGAGTTGGTTCCTCTAGTGATGGCCCTGAAGGGGGCGAAGAAATATTATCTATAGTTTCATTCATTGGCTATTTCCTTATTTTTATTCTGATATAACACAGCTATGATCCCGATAGTTAAAAATAGTATAAGCCGACCTGGTTGTAAAGTCCAAAGATAATGATCAAACAAACCCAGGATAACAATAGCGGTTACTGAACTCAGAGCCACTACCCCCAATAAACTTCGGCCCAGCTTAAACAGACTCCCACTGACCCAGATTAGACCGCCCAACAGAACAATAAACAAAACTTCTCCTACCCAACCCAGCTCTGCTAAAACTAACAGAAAAATGTTATGGACCGGCTGATAGTCCCAGATCTGGCGGCTAAGATTATATACCCAACTCGACAACTTAGAATTATATTGCCAGCCCAATTTATTAGTATCTTGTTGAAGCAAATAAATAGTGTATTGCCCCACGCCTACTCCTGTAAGCGGATATTTATCATAGACTAATTTAGCTTGTTGCAGCTGGTCAATCCGAGCAGTGACCGATCCCTGTTCCAAGGCAGTTTGTTCTGGATGAAATCGAGACACCAGGGCCGGATACTGGCTGAGCGCTATTACCATAACGATAGCGATTAAGCCCCCATCCCACCCTTGCCAACGCGGCCGACCTGAAATCAACCGCCAGATTATAACTACCAGGCAAGTTAGGCCGATAGCCAACCAAGCTGAACGAGAAAAACTGAACAGCAAAGCCACGCTGCCAACTGTTAAAATCAGCCAATAAATCCATGGCCGTTTTATAGCTTTTACTACGCCAAGATAAATCAATCCCAGCCAGGGCAAAACTAAGGCCAAATAACCGCCCAAAACATTGGCATGAGGCAAGGTCCCGTGCGCCCGTAAATGTCTTACTCCGTTAATCAGCACCACTGGGATGCCGAGTTCAGCCGGTTGCAGAGGTGATTCGCCTAAAAATTTTAAGCCGAGAGAACGATTTAGGCCATATTGGCCGATGGCAATGATTGCCTGCAAGCCAGTCCCCCAGGCCAGAGGCAATAGAATATCGGAAAGGTTTTTTACTGCGTTAACTAAATAAATATAGAATAGATAAAATAAAGAAAAATGCGCGGCATTATTTAGCCCCACCGCCCAGTTGCCGGTGATAGAATTACCGTAACCCACCGAAATCCACAGCCAAACGATTAGAAATGTAAGGGGCCAAAAAATTACAGCCGGTCCCGTTTTAAATTCAGTTTTCTTGGCAAAGATAAACCAAGTTAATAACACTAGGATAATTAAAATATCCGATAAATAAATACTGATGGAGGCGTATTCAAAAAATTGTCCCTGATGTTCTGCAAATATTAATGTATGGCGGAACTGCCACGGCAACACAAAAAAAGCCGACCACAGTAGGAATCTATTTATTTTTTGCCAAGAGATCATCTAGTGCCTGTTCTATGACGTCGCGCACTTGCGCCCGCCGATCATTAAAATGCAATTTAATTATATCTCGGTTATACAAAACACTGGGATTGGTGCCGAGCCGACGAATATTTTTATCAATAATTCGCCGCTGTTTGGTGTAGGCCCATTCTTCGAATTGATCTCCCCATTTTCCAGATAAAATCTTTTCTATCAGCCTTCGTAGAACAGATGGTTTGAGATATTTTAAACGGCGCAGCTTCGGATTGCGCCAAGCTCCTGGCAAAACTGATTTTACCCATTGATTAGCCTGCCGCAGCGACCGATGTTCCCCATCCGGCCAAATTGGCACCAAGTCAGCTAACCAATAAGTCAAATAATAATCTTTCTCAATAGCTAGCTTATTAATATTTAAACTCCGGGTACTTAAGAAAAATTCCGGGGAAAATTTGCCCCACCTCTGGGGGCTACGGACGCGCAATTTAAACAGGTTCATCATCACCAACAAACAAGCGCGCGTAGTCCACAGCCGCTCTGGCTGAGCTACTACTAATAAATCAATATCGCTATTGGCGTGGGCATTATTATAAGCTAGCGTATTAGTAACATAAACCTGAGCTAAAAATGGCATATAGCCAAACAGCCACCGCCAATTATTTACTTTATCCCACAACCGATCGGCTAAAGCTATCCGCTCCAGGCGTTCTCCAATAGATAAATCTCCCTGCCAAACTAACTCGCCCACTCGGCTAATTTTGGGTAATTCATTAATGGCTGCCTTGAGCTCTATTTCATCAATTTCCCGCTGCCAGGCATACCGCTTTAATTCTGACAAAGTTAAAGGGAACCTAAACCAGCTAAAGAAAATTATCGGCACCAAGACTGATTTTTTTATGGCTTGGCTAACTTTCATCTTTAATAATTACCTTTTAGTATACCCTACTTTATCTTACCGCTCCCCTGAAACTGTGTTACTTTAGTCTTATATGAAGAAAGTGGTTTTTAGTGGCATTCAGCCCACCGGCATTCTGCATCTCGGCAATTATTTTGGCGCCATTAAACAATGGATCGATTTGCAGAACAAAAACAAATGTTATTTTTGCATTGTAGATCTGCATGCCATTACTGTCCCTCAAGACCAGACCAAACTACACCAACAAATATCAGACATGGCAGCAATTTATTTGGCAGCTGGGCTAGATCCTAAAAAAGTGGTTTTGTTTGTCCAGTCCCAAGTGCCTGCCCACAGCGAAGGAGCCTGGCTTCTAAATACGATCGCTTCCATGGGCGAAATGTCGCGGATGACTCAATTTAAAGAAAAACAGGAAGGCAAGCCTAACGTATCCGTCGGATTGTTCGATTATCCTGTCTTAATGGCGGCCGATATCTTGCTGTACGACACTAACTTAGTCCCGGTGGGAGAAGATCAAAAACAACATGTCGAACTGGCTCGGGATTTAGCTATCCGATTTAATAACCGGTTTGGCGAAACTTTTGTCATTCCAGAACCGATGTTGCCCAAATTTGGGGCTAGAATTATGGGTTTGGATGATCCTACCGTAAAAATGAGTAAATCAGCGGCCAGTCCTAATAACTATATTGCCTTGACTGATACTCCAGAAATCGCGCGAGAAAAAATTATGCGCGCCGTGACTGATTCTGGTTCGGAAATTAAATTCGATTCTACTAATAAACCAGCCATTTCTAATCTACTTACCATCTATACTCTCCTGACCGATATACCCATATCTGACCTGGAAATCAAATATCAAAATAAAGGTTACGGCGAATTTAAAAAAGATTTAGCCGAAGCTGTCGCTGTTTTTCTAATTGATTTTCAAACCAAGTTGACTGCAATTAGACAAGATCCCGACAATATCAAAACGGTTTTGACAGCGGGAGCCAAAAAAGCCAAAAAAATCTCTAACAAAAAGATCGAGATCCTCCAACAAAAAATGGGTTTGGGGATCTAGGCTTTCGCTAGCACTAATCCCCAAACATCCCGAGCGCCATTCTGGCGAAGGATTTTAGCGCACTCATTTATAGTTGCCCCAGTAGTCACAATATCATCCACTAGCACTACGGTTTTATTGGCCAGATTTTGGCTGAGAGCAACATTAATACTAAAAGCTCCCTCAATATTATCTCGGCGAGCCGATTTACTTAAACCAAATTGCGGCTGGGTAGATCTTTTCCGGAATAAGATTGGCAGCAAGGGCCAACCGGTTTGTTGAGCCACTACTTCAGCGAGCAAACGCGCTTGATTAAATCCCCTGTCCCAGAGCCGTCCCCGATGCAGCGGCACCGGCACAATCACCAGACCAGTGGTAGCTGTAGTTTGGTTGATCGTCTCTACCAACCAACCACCTAAAATTTTTACCAGTGGTCGCAATCGGCGATATTTTAAACTATAAACTAATTCTTTTAATGGTGATTGCCAATAACCATACACTATTAAACGACTGGCTGCGCCGGTCGGACGACACTTACCACACACCTTAAAATCTGCCGACAAACGATGGCAATGATAACAAATCGGTGTCTTAATAATTTCGATGCGCTTTGCACAAACAGAGCAAATCCAGTCACCTTGAGCATGGCAACTAGCACACCGGGGTGGGAAAACGATGTCGAGTAGACTTCCCATAACCTTACCTTAAGCCACGCCGATATTAACTCCTGTGTAAAAGTATTTCAAAATTTGATCATAGGTCTGACCGGCGCTGGCCATATTATAAGCACTCCATTGCGGCATACCCACGCCATGCCCCCAGCCTTTCCCTTTTAGAATAAACGTAGGTGAATTAGCGGCTCCGAATTTCTCGACAGTAAAATTAGTACTTTTAACATAACCTGTATCAATCGAGGCTTCAAAGACAGCCGTGGTGACCGTGATGCGTTTGCCAGTGCTAGTTACCAGTGTCAGTGTGCTCAAGCGGCCGGATGGATAACGATTATCGATTACCAAATCCACGATGGTTTCACCTATCGCAGCTGCTTTAGTGAGCGGACCAGAAAAGCAATCCATCAAATATGCCTGTTCTACAGTAGCCTCCCATAAAATTGGTTTGGCATAGGGGTCAGCCACTCCCTTAAGGTACGGGGTGGCCTTCTGCGGATTACCGTTACTCCAGGCATTTTCGACATTTTCAGTGGCTCCTCCGCTATCAGAAAAATAATACGCCGAGATAGGCTCATTATTATATGTAATGATCATGCCGGGGGTAGCAGACACAGCCACAGTGATACCGGGTTTATTTAATTCATAATTATAACCATAGTAAACTTGGTCGCGGGTATCGTCGTATAAATTAAAGATGTCGGCGCGAGGAGCTTGGAGTTTTTTGGCGGCAAATGTCCTAGCGGCAATTACTTGGGCTTTGCGAGCCTCCAGTGGCCAGGTATCCGGCACTTCCGCTAACCCCTTGAGATAGTCTTCCAATTCCACCTCGTTCACCATCCAAATATTCCCGCTCATCGCTGAGCGACGAATTGTGATAATACCACGGAATCTATTATATTGACTACTAACCTTTTCGTTGTTCACCGTCAGAATGGAACTACGCAATGGGATACACCGGATCCAGTCGCCGACATCATAGGTTACCCCATTGGCATTAATCACATACCCACCTGACCGAGCCGTAACAGTAGCGCTAACCCCGGCTTCTGCCCGCACCACTAAAGCTTTATCGCTGCCCCGGCGAATGACCATGCCGTTATCGCTACTCACAGCGATAGAACTGTCCGTGGAACTTAGTCCGACTAAAATCGGCTTCTGTAAGACTAATTCTTCGTTCACAGTGATTTCCCAAACTAGTCCCACATCATTCATCCAGGTAATTCCCTCTGCCACGGGCCGAAAATATTCTTTATATTTACCAATTTTATCCGGTGCTCGCACCGTAAAACTGAACCGACCGATTTCACCCGGATTAACTATTTTATCAGCCACGGCAGCACGGTTATTACTCAACCAACTAGTTGCATAAAAATTACTAACACGATCCAGCGGCTGAGCCGTGCCTAATTTAACGGCATTATTGCCGGTCGTTGTCCAAGCGGTGTTGCCATCATTGCGCAAATCTACCCACAGCATTGCTTCTCCCCCGGGAGCCAGGGTGATATTGCCTGATTGACTCACTAAACTTGTTTTATAAATAGCCGGAAGGATCTGGATTTCGACATAAAAATAAAATTTATCAAACCAGGTGATTCCGTCAGCCACTAAACCAAAATATTCACGATATTTTCCAGCTGGCCCTTCAGCAGTAATGGTAAAATTGAATCTGCCCACTTCACCAGGAGCAACCGTGGTCGCTACCGAAGAAGCCATGCGGTTATCACTTAGCCAAGATGAGTGATAGAGCTTGCTTTTGCGATCTTGGGGCCGAATCGTGCCAATTTTGACAGCATGCAGGCCAGAATTTTCCCAAGTCGCTGTGCCGGTGTTCTTAATATCCACCCAGGCTTCTACGCTCTCGCCCTGCTTAACCGACATACCTTCCAGCTGATCGATCCATTTAGCCGCATACAGATTAGCGGCTTGACCAGGAAAAGGTATGCTAAAAATTTGCGCAATTGTTAAAATTGCTCCGAGCCATCCCCCTATACCTTTAATTAGTTTGGTTTTGTTCACGGTATAAACATTATAACATCACTGCTTAGCCAAACTGACTTCATCGGGATATAATTTAATCAGTTAAAGAGAACCGATGAAACCTATGCATGTTCCCTGGCAGCCACAATCTACTTCATCATCGGAGTCCTTGGAAGATGATGATATAAATACATTTTCTGAATCCGAAGAGGTAGAGCTACCCGTCGACATTGCTCGCCAGGGAGATTATTTAATTATTCGAGCTCCTCTAGTGGGAGCCAAAAATGAAGATATAAGTATCACAGTCAATAATGATATCTTATTTATTCATAAGAATAATTACACTCCCGAAGAAAAACTAGACAATTACTATGTGCGTGAATGCCATTGGGGCCCATTAGCCCGAGAAATCCAATTGCCAGTATCGGTTGACCCGACTGGCGCCAAAGCTTCTTTAGCTGACGGGATTCTCAAGATTGTCCTGCCCATTATGGGCCATCGGCAAACTCGTATTATCAAAATTAGATGAAACTTGATTCCGCAAAAGTCACCAAAGGAGTGATTGCTATTGCTGGGTTTGGCACCAGATTTTTGCCCGTAACAAAAGCCACCCCCAAAGAAATGCTCCCTATTATTGATAAGCCGATTATTCAATATATCGTTGAGGAAATGGCCGCCGCTGGAATCACTGATATTATTTTAGTGACTAATTGGCAAAAGCGTTCGGTCGAAGACCACTTTGACCGTTCCCGAGAGATCGAAAAACATCTCGAAGAACAGAATAAGTTATCAATATTAAAAGAAATTCGCAAGATTGATAAATTGGCCAATTTTATCTATGTCCGCCAAAAAAATGGTTATGGTAATGGGGCCCCTCTGCTAGCCGTACAAAATCTAGTTAAGAACGAACCTTTTGTGTACGCTTTTGGAGATGATTTAGTCAAATCCAAACAATCATTCTGCGCTCAGTTAATTAAGGCTTACCAGGCAAATCATTGTTCCGTAGTCGGCGTACAGGAAGTACCGCATAACGAAGCCTGTAAATACGGCATTGCCGAATTAATCCCTGGCACTGACCAAATTAATACCATCATTGAAAAGCCGACGCCCCAACAAACCAAATCCAACCTGGCAGTATTCGGGCGTTATCTGCTGACTCCGGATATTTTCCCAGCCTTAGCCCACACCCCGACAGGCAAAGGTGGAGAACTTTGGCTGACTGACGCTTTAAGGTTAATGCTGCAAAAAGATAAAATTATTGTCCATAAAGTTAAAGATGGCCAATGGTATACTACAGGTGATCCCTTAAATTATTTAAAAACTACTTTGGCTTATATAAACGATCAGCCGGATCTGAAACAAGAAATAATAAATTTTATTAAATCACTATGAACAAAAAAATATTTAGCTACGCTGTACTCGCGTCTAGTTTGCTGCTTATTTTGGGGGCGGCTGCGTGCAGTCGCGGCGGTTCTGGCGGGAGCGGTGGCAAAGTTACTCTCGACCAAACCACTCCCATCACTTTAGAGTATGTCCGTTTGTTTGATGATAGCACTGCTTTAGACGAAATCATCGCCTCTTATCAAGAAAAACATCCGAATATTAAGATAGTTGTGCGAAAGGTCAACCTTCCAGCTGGAGAAACAATTTACGACTATCAGCAAGATATCATTAAACAGATCGCCGATGGAGCTGGCCCCGATATCTTTATGATTCATAATGACTGGCTGCCTTACCAGGTCAACCAAATCTCCCCCATGCCTAGCGGCTTAATGACACTGGAAGATTACCAGGCAAGATTTCCGCAAGTAGTGGTAGATGATTTTGTGACTAATAACCAGATTTACGCTGTCCCCTACTATATTGATAATTTGATGCTGTATTACAACATAGATATGTTTACAGCCGCTAAAGTCAAGAAAGCCCCGCGCACTTGGCAGGAATTAGTAGAAATTGTTCCCAAATTGACTAAAAAAGATGCCAATGGAAATATTATTCAATCGGCTTTACCTTTCGGCGTAGCGGATGGCATCCCTCGCTTTGCAGAAATCTTAGCTAACCTCATCATGCAATACGGCGGCGAAATGACTAGCTCTGACCGCACTAAAGCTACTTTTGATTTACCGGTGCCAAATTCTAATCCTCCGGTTTACCCCGGCAGTGAGGCTCTCAAATTTTATACTAGTTTTGCTGACCCCCAATCTCCTCTTTATACCTACACTGATGCCAAAAATCCTGACGGTACCCGGAAATTGCCTGAGGATGTGCAAGCTTTTATGGAACACAAAGCAGCTATGTTCATCGGTTACTCTTACCAGGTGGAATACATTAAGAAATTTATGACGACGCGGCTCAACTTCGAAACTGCTCCTCTGCCTCAATTGCGACTGGAAAACCCCATTGTAGTAGCTAATTATTGGGGTGAAACGGTTTCTAAGACATCTAAGCACCCCAATGAAGCCTGGGATTTTATTAAATACGTCGTCACTAAATCTAGCAATTTAAACAAATTGTTCAGCGCCACTCACCATGTCCCCGCTACTAAAGAATCTGTCGATACTTACAAGGGTAGGCAATATTATGGACCAGTGGCTGAACAACTCCAACTGTGTGCCTCCTGGTATAGACAAAATTCATCGGACATCGAAAAGATATTTACCGAGATGGTTAATAACGTGTTGCATAACCGCATGGCTGCCGAAGTGGCAGTGAGTGCAGCCATTAGAGATATTAATGATTTAAGCAGCTACCGCGCCCGGACTTCACCCGTGCCCCAACGATAAAAAACCCATGGACACTACCATAATTGATTTTATGAATGCCCTAAAGATGGCTGTTTGGAATTTCTTAACTGAGCAACTACTGCCCATCGGAGCAGTTTTAGCTGCGCTAGTTATCATTTGGGGGGGCTGGCTCTATATCCAAAATCGGCCTGAGGAAGGTAAAAAAACCATCGGAGCAGCTATTCTCGGCTTAATTATCATGGCGCTAGCGTTGTTGATTATCAATACTGTCATTACCTTATTCGGTTAATCAATCACCGTCACCTCTTGCCGAGAGCAAGATATGTCTTGTATAATTACCTTGATAGATATTTAGATATAAAAAGGAGGTATGTTATGAAAAAATTTCTGTACCAAGTGGCGGGCCGCGCCGTTTTAGTTAGCACATTATTATTGGCTCCCACTCGGGTAATGGCGCAGAGTGTAGAACCGATTACTTTTGCTACCGGTTCTCTTGAGAGTATTATCACACTTCTGGCTAACTGGGCCGCTGGTATAGCTGGGGCTATCGCGGTAGCTTTTCTTATCTATGGTGGATTTGTCTATATCACCGGGGGGGAAAAAGGAGCTGAAAAAGCTAAACCTCTTATCATCAATGCTATTATTGGTTTATTCGTCATCGCTTTAGCTTTCGTGATTGTCAACACAGTGGTGGGTGCTCTCGGCGGAGAGTAAATCTAAAGTTAACTTAAACCTATCAACTCACCCCTCTTATTAAGAGGGGTGAGTTATTTCTAAATCCTTTTCTGGCGCGCCCGAGAGGATTTGAACCCCTGGCCTTTCGGTCCGTAGCCGAACGCTCTATCCCCTGAGCTACGGGCGCATGATATTTTCTGAATTATATTTTGAGAATACGACCCAGTTTATCTACAAAATTATCCTTATTAGTATCCGATTCCGGTAACATCTTACTGAGAGCTATCCGCAACCTGTCTTGATAATCTGCCGGTATAGTCAGGGAGATAGGCGGAAGCATGCGAGAGGTTGATAGCAAGTTTAAGTATAGCTTACCCTCGGCTTGATGAAACCAAAACAACTTTAATTGATCATAAGTAAATTTGCGCTCATTAATGGTTAGCCCGGCTGCATCTATCCGACATTTTAGCAGCTTGGGTTTCGCTCGATCTACTATAAAAATGGCTACCAACAAAATAATTACTGTCACTCCGAACAACCATTGTTTGGCATAAATGGCATAAGCTAAGATAAATACCGCTAAAACAATAGCTATTACATACCAGCGCCAGTCTTTTTTATACGGCACAAATTCTGTTGATTCCCATTCGATGGGCATAAAACTACCTAGTATTTGTTCATTCATAAATTTAAGTTAACCACTGTTTCATTATACTGGCGGAGGCGACAGGGTTCGAACCTGTGAGAGGCTCTCGCCTCAACTAGTTTTCAAGACTAGCGCCATAAACCACTCGGCCACACCTCCCTACTACAGATTAATCAAAGAATATCTAATTATTTGTTTTAGTGACGATTTACCTTTATCTGTCTTAAAGTATCTTTCACGTCTTATGGCATCTCTCTTATCTTTGAAAGCTTCATAAAATATAAGTTTAAACGGTCGGCGATCTTTTGTTGATCTCACTAAACCCTTTTGGTGTTCCTGAAACCGTTTCTGCAAATCAGTAGAATAACCAATATACAATTTATTATCTTTCTGGCTTTTTAATACGTATGTGTAATACATAAAATTACAGGCGTCCATAAACCACTCGGGTTTATGGCTCGCCATGCACCCTAGCGGTGCATGGCGGTGAGGGAGGGATTCGAACCCTCGCGGGGGATTTCTCCCCCCTACCGGTTTAGCAAACCAGCCCCTTCAGCCTCTTGGGTACCTCACCGTGTCGGAACGGCCTCCGCTCCGGCAGTTTGCCAATTAGGATTGGCAAACTTTACCGCTTCGTTGTTCCTCCTTTCCAAATTACAAACAGCACTCCGTGCTTCGGTTTGTAATTTAGGGAAATCAGCAAAGCTGATTTCATAACCTATCCACCTATATTAAGGTAAGTATCTGACTATTTAAGAATACCATCAATATACCTCTCCTGAAAAAGGGGTTGTACCAACCCTTCTTGGAGTCCAGAGCCGCCATTGAAGGAGGGATGT
>Ga0172379_10000343_pt1 | contig 120870 bp, 115 predicted proteins | sample GrowelOW334metaG_FD_119756 | JGI IMG/M metagenome (GOLD analysis project Ga0172379, IMG submission 119756) | Groundwater microbial communities from an aquifer near a municipal landfill in Southern Ontario, Canada - Groundwater well OW334 metaG | ecosystem: Environmental > Aquatic > Deep... | reverse complement strand
TCAGCCCTCTTCGGCTCTGTCAACCGTTTTTGCGAATTTTATCGGTATTTTTTCGTTTTTTCACAAAAATACGCCCTGCCGACCGGCAGGGCGTACATTATTTGAATATTATGACCCTTAATCCTTCCTGTAAACAGTTTTAATCCCAATTACTCAATAATCGTCGTAATAGTTTTAAACATTTCGCAATGCGACTCAAGTTTTTCTTTGCCGCCGACCACGCAAATTATGTTGGCTGCACTAAGTTTGGCGAAGAGTTTCGCGTAGCTTCTGACGGTTTTTTGATTAGTAGCGAGCAATTCATCGCGTTCGCGCTGAACATCGGCGTGTTTTCGTCCGGATAAATAGTCTTGCAACGCAGCCTGCCCCTTTTGCGCCGGTGACAACGGCGTATCTACCCGGCTGAGCGTTCCAATAATATTTTTCAACATCTCGCGGTCTGACACTGCAAAATCCCGCAAATACTGTGTGGCATCATCATACGCTTTCAGACTTTGTAGCAGGTGTGGATCACGGTATGAACCGAAATACATCGCACCATTTGGATAAAACCGCGCAAACGTGCCATAAGCACCACCCATAATCCGGATTTTCGTCCAGAGATAATCATAACTAAGTAACGTATCCAATACTTTCATACTTCCGGAAAATTCGTAACCGAGTTGGGCAAAGTTTACTCCCTTAAACACATACTGCACTTTACTGGGAATCGCCAATCCTTCATTACGCGGATCAGCTTTTGTTGAATAATCGTAATTCACAATACTACCGTCACTCATTCGCGGCAAAACAGCGTTCAACACTTCGGCAACATACGAATAATCCGTCTCATCACAAGTTACAGCAACCAGTAAATTTCTGCGTACAAACAGTTGTTTTTGCAACTCCGCCAATCGCTCCGCCACGCTATCAAACAGTTTATCGAAGTTCTTATCGACGGCTTTTATAAACAAATAAAACGGATGCAAACCACGTGCCTGATACGCGCCAACCGGCGCCAAATAAGACAACATCGTAGCCGACGCCAGACTATTGCCGTCCTCAATAAGTGAAAGCTCTAAATCGGCATGCAACTCCTGCACGATTTCTTTCAGCCGCTTCTTATTGGTAAAAACGGTTTTGTAGAGTAATTCTTCGACTATTTCCGCCGCTGCAGGTAATTGATCACGCAGCGCCTTAAACCGCACTGACACCTTCGCGCAAAACCGCTCTTTATTGTGATAATCGGAGATGAACGCACTGCTAACAGTAAATCCACCGGTGTGAATATTAATTTCATTGGCCAAATCAGCAAAATCGCGTTTGGATGTATCAATCTTCCCAAGAACCGCGAGCAATAGATTTAAATACTCAAAGTCTTCCGGTGGAACTGCCGCCATATCAAACAACAACGAGGCATAAATAATTTTGTTAGTAAATATATTGCTGAAGGCAACAGAAACACCGGATTCCGTTCGAATTTCTAACGGCAATTCCTCAGCCTTACGCTCTAAATCCTCAACTGCTAAAACCGGAATTTTTTCCAAATCTTCGTCACTATCACCACGCGCTTGCCAAGTTTTTAGCTCTTGCGTTTCCCGAACCAGTTGTTGCAATTGTTCTTCTGATAGTCCGGCCTTGTATTTTCGAAGTTTTTCCCGCACCGCCTCAGCGTTTCGTTCGTCCAATCCCGGATTGGGTTGGACAATAACTAAAGCACGGTGATTGTTGTCTAACAGATATTTTTTGATCAGCTGCTCAAAATAATCACTCGAAAGCGCAGCTCTCAGCTGCGGCAAATATTGTTCATAGGCCAACCCTGCCAACGGATCACCATTATATAACCACGTCTCCATTGCGGCAATATTATAGATTAACCCTTTGGGATATGAACCAAAATCCGCTTCGCGCAGCGCAAACTCCTTGCGGTTGAGCGTTGCTTCGATCAATTTTTTGTCAATGCCCTTGTCCACAAGATCAGTCAAAGTCATATGAATAATTTCACGAAATCTGTCGGCATCTTTGGCATTGGCATTAATGGCCTTGATCGAAAAAACCGGTTGCAAAATCATGCTGTCAAAATCGCCGCAGATTTCCTGACCGATTCCAGCTTCAACCAAAGCGCGTTTCAGCGGTGACGCCGGAGTCTCCAATAAAATACTCTGCAACGCCGCCAACGCCATCATCAGCTGCACATCCAGCGATTGACCAACGACAAAGTTATATGTTAAAAAAGTCTTATCTGCACAATCAGTCTCCGCGCCAATCGGATACTCACCACACACCGTAACTTCGTCTTCGAATGCCGGTTGCAACGCAATAGCCGATTTTACAACTTGCCGGTCATATTGGCTTAAATATTCCCCATCCAACAAACCAAGCGTCTTTTCAATATCCATATCGCCATACAGAAATATGAACGAGTTCGACGGATGATAATATTTGGCGTGGAATTTACAAAACTGAGTGCTTTTTAAGTCAGGAATGCTGTCCGGATGACCACCACTTTCAACTCCATATGGTCCTTCCGGAAACAGTGTTTCGAAAATTTTTCGTTCGACAACGCTCTCCGGCGAGGAAAACGCTCCCTTCATTTCGTTATAAACCACACCATTATACTTTAGTTCTGAATCCGGACCTGACAATTCATAATGCCAGCCTTCCTGTTTGAAAATATTCGGTTCGTTCACAATCGCCGGATTTAGTACTGCGTCAAGATAAACATCCATGAGATTATAGAAATCCTTGGTATTACGGCTGGCCACCGGATACATCGTTTTATCCGGAAAAGTCATCGCGTTAACAAAGGTACTCAACGATCCCTTGACCAATTCAACAAACGGTTCTTTCAATGGATATTTTTTTGATCCGCCTAAAACTGAATGTTCGAGAATGTGCGCTATACCGGTACTATCGCGCGCCGGAGTCCGAAAGGTTATCGAAAACACCTTGTTATCATCATCGTTCGCCAAGTGAACTAAACGGGCGCCGGTTTTCTGGTGTTCATATATTTTTGCCACGCTCTTTTGCTCGGTCAAGAATTGCTCGCGCTGTAACACGAATCCGTGAATATTGTTCGGCAAAGTATCCTCCACTAACTATATCGCTAAATTAACATAAACTTTCATATTGTGCTCGGTTGTTTCGACTTTTTTAACATTAATAGCATCCAGTACTCTAATACCCAAAAACTTGCTACTACCAATATTTGTCTTATATAACCAGTCATGAAAATCAACAGTAACTGTGTTATCCAAAACACTCACCTTTATGCCATTTTCAAATTTTGGAATTCCATACCAGTTTGCCAGTGTTTGCACACTGCACATACTGAGAAAGATATTTTTCATACCATTGAAAAACCCGCCGTCCAGAATTTGCATTTTTTCTACTTGCAGCGTCGTAAACGACTCAGTTCTGTTATGGATAAACTGAATAATTTTGGCGTCAACTTGGTAGCTGTCACCCTGTTTTATTTTTATTGTAGCCGACAATTTGTTGTCAGCATGAAATTGCACATTGATCGACTGAACGCTTGCTGCCGTATCACCACCAACGGTAATTTGCAACATCTGATTGAGTGTAGTATCGGAAATATTCATAACGCCGTTTTGCAAATCCGGAAGCGATTGCTCAAGCAACACTTGCCGCGCCAGCGTTCCATAATCACCCATGCTTTCAAAAAAACCGGCGCTGCAAATGTTCATAGAAACCATAAACACGACTGCCACAATTACTGCAGCTGTTTTTTTACAGCGCAGCATTTATATTCCTGCTATTCCCGCCGCAGCAGCCGCAGCCATAGCCGCACCCACGCCGGATCCGTCCTTGCTGAGAATAGTACGTACTTTATTTGCCGCATCCGGCATTATTTCCAAAACTGCCTGCAAAATATTGCCGGGATAATCCGGCATTTTTTCGTACAGTGAACCGTCGATTGCAATCGTATGTTTCCGGCTGATTGTCGGATCACTATGCTGAATAACTGCCGCAAAGGTTGCACCAACCAACCGTGCCGAACGCACCGCGATCGCAACAACTATTTCTGCAGCATCGGCAACCATCGCATCGTTAATTGCCGAAGCCGGTAATTGCGCATCAAGAATCGTACGCATTGCCGCTGCACCGTCGGCAACCACTGCAGAAATATCCGCACTGCTGATAACGATGTCATGCGGCGCGAAGTGTTCACTAAGTACCAAACCGGCAAGCATTCCCAGATAATGGCCGCTGACCATTTTTTCCAACATCTGCGTCCCCGGAGAACCGCTCTTACTATCCAATAATTTGTCAAAATAGTTTTGTTCCAGTCTGTCAAAATTTCCGGACTCCATATTTACAATCATCGGTTCGCCAGTCGTCGGATAATTCATTTCACGATAGCAAGTATTATGACCAGTGCCGCAAATCGAGCCAATATCAACGGTTTCGTCAGCCATCGCCGCAGCAAGTAACGTCCCCACGGTATCGTTGAGAATAACATTGTTATCAACATTGCTGACGTTGCCGCGAACAAGCGCATCCACCAGCAACCGGCCCACATCGTTTCCTTCAACTCCGGCTGTCTTGATTTCTTTGGTCCAGTTTAGCAAATAAGAAGTTTTTACGCCTTCCTGACGGCAAGGAAAAGAAAAAGTATGCCCGAGAAAGTAATTCGTTTCACTATCAATGGTCGCTTTAATTTTTGCAACAATGTAATCAAACAAATCGGCCGCCTGCACATTGGCTGCAGTGAAGTCCTTAGCACCGTCACGCAATGAAAAAACATCGCGCTTGACGATTTCGAACTTCCGGTCGGCAATTTTCAACAACAGCACCCGGACATTGGAACCACCAAAATCGACCGCCAGATAATTTCCGTGCTCATCACCGCTTGGCACATCCAAAAATGACGGCAGCATTTTTAACGAACCACAATGGTCGTGCAAACCTAATCGCATTTCTTCGGCAAAATTCACCGAAATAGTTTTTAGCGTTTCAGTTGGAATGGTAAACGACTTAACAATTTCTGTTACTTTCATCACAAACTCCTATCGATTTTTTATTCTGGACAAAACGATTATGGCAACAACACCGCCCAAGATGCCGCTAACCAACTGGGGCCAACTCATAGCAAACATCAACGCAGCGGCTAATTTGGAAGGTAAACTGATAAACGCCAGCATTGCGCTAAACATAACAAATAACGCCACAGTCTTAGCAATCGCTGCTACCACAACGGCCGCAACACGGGCTTTTCGTTCCAGCAACCAGTAGCAACCGACCAACAAGGCGTTACCGATAAAAACCGGCACAATAAACAACGGCAGCGGCAATTGCCCTTGCAGATAAGCGACAAAAGGTGTCACTAACGCGATAATCAGCCCGCTACGCAAACCAACTGTAGTTGTAGCAATCAGCAGACAAGCATTCACCAGACTACCGATGATAAACGGTGCGATGAACGGTGGAATCGGCACAATCATTCTCAACGACTGAAACACTAACGCCAAGCCCAAAATCAGCGCCGAATAGGTAAGTTTTCTTGTATCCATCCAACACTCCGTGATTTTTTTTCAAAAGTATTATACAATAATAGCCAGCGATTTAATAGTGTTGCCGTGATTTTGTCGCGGACAACGGAATTTATGACAGGAATAGCATGAAGAGAATTGTAACCCTTGATTATATCCGCGCAGTCGCGATGTGCGGAGTACTGATGATTCATAGCGGCTCTTATGCACTCAGCAACAGCGCTATCAATCCGGCGTTCATTGCGCTGTTTGAAATATTGACACGATTTTCGATTCCGATCTTCTTTTTTGTATCGGCGTTCGGTCTGTTCGTTAATCACAATCCGGACAAACCGTTTTCTTACTTCAGTTTCCTGCGTAAACGCGGCAAATCAATTTTCATTCCCTATATGGTCTGGTCGATGATCTATTTACTAATCGCCCGTGATTATAGCAGTTTGCAACCGCAAAATTTCATGTATAAATTACTATTCGGCTTGGGCTCTTACCAACTATATTTTTTGGTACTGTTATTATGGTTTTATATTTTGATGCCGCTATGGCGGATGATCGTCCCCTGTTTTGCAAAACGTCCGACGCTCTCAATTATTTTATTGTTTTTGGCACAACTGGGGTTTAACTATTTTTCGGTGCATTACCTTTGGAGCATAAAAACAAACAACCCAATGATTGACACACTTATTAGTTACCGTGTCAGTTACTGGGTTGCGCACTATTTTTTCATTTTCATTCTCGGCGGAATTTGCGCGCTCCGAAAGCAGCAATTTATCAATTTCTGCGAACAGCGGTTTGAATTGATTTGCGGCGTATTTGCGTTCGCGGCGATTAATATCGTCGGACAATACTATTATTATCTTAATTACAAATCATATACGTTACTGGATTGCATCAACACTTTTCATCAATTGAGTGCGCCAGGATTAATCTATACGGCCGCTGCAACCGTTTTTCTGTTTTCATTTTTAGGCAAAATCCGTAATCAAAAAATTACTGCGCTACTCAAATTCTTTGCCGACGCATCCTATCCGGTATACTTAGTCCACCCTGTGTTTATGTATCTCATCTTCTACCTGTTCCAAAAAGCTCAACTGACATTCACGGTTTTTAATTCAACGTTATTCTTTCTCAGTGCACTTGCGCTGTCGCTGATATTTTCCTACTGTCTGGATATCGTTTCAAAAAAAATACCGATTATCGGCGTTTGCCTGAAAGGATCGTAATTAATATATCAGCATCGCATCACCGAAACTAAAAAAACGATAACGCTCATTAATGGCTGTCTGATAGGCGGCCATTATTTTTTCGCGTCCGGCAAACGCCGACACCAGCATTAACAAGCTGGATTTTGGCAGATGAAAATTGGTAATCATCGCGTCCACAACTTTGAATTTATAACCCGGATAGATGAAAATATTTGTTGATTTAAACGCCCCATCTACTTGACCACTCGACAACTCATCTCTAATTGATAACTCACAATATGCCGATTCCAACGTCCTGACCGCCGTCGTGCCCACGGCAATAATGCGGTTGCCGCGCGCCTTGGTCTGCGTGATCAACTCTTTTGTCTGTTTGGGAACATGGTAGCTCTCGGAATGCATTACATGATCAGTAACCACGTCAGCAGTTACCGGGCGAAAAGTCCCGATGCCGACATGCAGTGTTACATAAGCGATGTTCACGCCGTTATTATGCAGTTTTTTCAACAACTCCGGCGTAAAATGCAGTCCGGCGGTCGGCGCCGCGACCGACCCGTTGTGTTTCGCATAAACCGTCTGATAGCGTTCGCTATTCGCAAGCTTCTCAGTAATATACGGCGGCAGTGGAACTTCGCCACATTCACGCAAACAGTCATCGAACTCACCGACACACTCAAATCGTGCTACCCGCCCGCCAAAATCCGTGTTAGCAATAAACTCACAACCGAATTGTTCGGAAAATTCCACCACCGCACCAATGCGGGCTTTTTTACCCGGTTTTACCAGCACTTCCCAGCAATTATCTGCAAGCGGCGTGATAAGAAACACTTCGATTTTCGCACCGGTATCCCGCTTTTTCCCAATCAGCCGCGCCGGAATAACACGAGTATCATTAAATACCAACAAATCACCCCGATTAATATAATCGACAGCATCCGCAAAAATCCGCTGTTCGATAACCGCAGACTTCCGGTTCACAACCAATAACCGTGAACTATCACGCGGTTCAAGCGGCGTCTGAGCAATCAACTCGTCTGGAAGATCGTAATCAAAATCGGTCAGTTTCATAAACTTCCTTTCAGCATTGCCGTGACCAACTGCCGGGCTTCAGCAATCAAATACAGCGAACCGCAAATGACAATTAGCCGGTGTTGCGCCATTGCCACAGTGAACGCCTCCGTCAGCGAGCTGCAAGCCGTCGCGGTTTTTCCGGATTTCAAAAACAATTCGCGCAACTGTTCAGCTGTCAACGCCAGCGGATTATCAACGCTGACAGTGCAAATACTTGCGGCAATACTACTTAAACATTCAATTACTGAGCCGGTATCCTTCGTTCGCAGACTGCCAAAGATCACCGCCGCCGCGTCCATGAAATTGGCATTAACAAAATCTGCCAACATTCCTGCGCCTTGCGGATTATGCGCACCATCAATAATAATCGTATGATTTGGTAACACGATAACTTCTAACCGCCCGGGCCAGCGGGTGGTTGACAGCCCGCAGCAAATGGCTTCGCGGGTAATCGTCTTTAACTTGCCCGATTGGTTCACTGCCTCAACCGCTAACAGCGCGGCCAGCGCATTGGTTAACTGGTAATCGCCCAAAAGCGAAATAGTCAAGGCGCCATAGTCGGTATAACTAAATCGCTGCGCCGTCAGATTTTGATTTATGACAGTTATGTCAGCACGGCTGCACCAACGTAAGTTAGCGTTATTACGCCGCGCTTCCTTTTCAATCACGCTATTAACGACAACGGTTTGTCGTAATGCGACAACCAGGCAACCCGGTTTGATGATGCCACATTTTTCCAAAGCAATCTCAGCCAGCGATTCACCCAAGATCTTTACATGGTCATAATCGATCGCAGTAAGTACACTGACTAGCGGTTGGCTGATAACATTAGTCGCATCCCACCGCCCACCCAGTCCGGTTTCGATTACCATCAAATCACAACCCTGCTCGGTAAAATACAAGAACGCCATTGCCGTAAGCACGGCAAAACCGCTCAACGCCAACTGCAATTGTTCGGCCGACAGTAAAACAAGTTTTGCTAACCGCACAAAATCAACATCATTTATTTCATTACCATCCACCGCAATCCGCTCGTTAAAGCGTTCGAGGTGCGGCGACGTGAACAGTCCGGTTTTTAGTTTGGCAGCATAAGCAACATTATAGATATAGGCAGCCGTCGAACCTTTACCGTTAGTACCGGCAATATGAACCGCCGGAACCTTGTCCTGCGGATTACCACAATCCTGCATCAACCGGCGCATGGCCGCAAACTGCAAATCAGCAGACAGACTGCCACCGGACAGTCTGCTGCTGATTATTAAACAAATTTCTGTGTATTCGCTATGGTTCATCGATACTATTCCTTTATTATCGCAAACATTGGCTGCTCATGAAAACTGTCACGGACAGTCTTGACAAAATCTGCAGCAAAAGTTTTTAAACGGGTTAACTCAAACGTCAGAAATTCCGTCTTTATTTCGTCCTTAACCGATGGCAAATTAATTGCCACATTAGCCGCAGCACCACGGAAGCCGGCATAGCACAATTCAGCGCCAGTCAATAAGTCCGACGCGGCATTTTCATTGATCTTGCCTAATAGTCCGGCTGCCAATTCCAACACTGCGCAGGCCTGAGTAGCAGTCATCAACGGTGTCATTGCCGCTTCATAGAATGCCAGCCGGATAGCAGCAGTACGGTTGATTTTTTCCTCATCTGTTGATTTCGGCAATTTAAACGCTGCCATAACTGCGTCAAATGCTGCAGCGTCTTTATCCATCTGCACCGCTAATTCCTGGCGCAGCGCGGTCAGATGGCTGAGTGCTTCAACCAATGTTGGTTTGTATTCGATTAATTCAGCTTTGTCCAGCGACAAATTTACTACCATTTCAACGAGTGCGGCACCAAACATTGCCGACATCGCCGCCGCAGTTCCGCCGCCCGGCGTCGGGCTGTTCGATGCCAACTCATCACCCAGCTGCTTTAACGTATATTGTTCAAACATATTTAAACCCTCAATTCGCCAACAACCGCCTCAGTCGCCCGCACCAGCGATTCATCGCGGATGATTGCGTACACGCTGCGGATGTCCGGCGCCAAAAATCGGTCTTCATCCAATTTTTCGACATATTTCCGCAGATGTTGCCAGGCGGCGTGCGTGCCATTTCCCGATTGCATCTCCAAAAAATCAATGCCCTGCGCCGCAGCAAGCAGCTCAATTGCTACTACATGGCGGCTATTTTCCAAAATATCGCGGCATTGGCGCGCAGCAATCGTCCCCATTGAAACATGGTCTTCCTGATTAGCCGAGGTCGGAATGCTGTCTACCGATGCCGGATGTGCGAGCACCTTGTTCTCGGAAACCAGTGATGCTGCGGTATATTGAGTTATCATAAATCCACTGTCAACGCCCGGATAAGCAGTGAGAAACGCCGGCAAATTGCTCAGACTCGGATCAACCAGCCGGTTTGTCCGCCGCTCAGAGATATTGGCAATTTCGCAAACAGCAATTTTTAACGCATCCATCATCAACGCCATTGGCTGACCATGAAAGTTGCCGCCGGAGATTATTTCGCCGGTATCCGGCATAATCAACGGGTTGTCCGTCGCAGAATTTATTTCCACTTCTAACACTTCATGCAACCGGCGCACCATATCTTTACTAGCACCATGCACCTGCGGCACACAGCGAAGCGAATAAGCGTCCTGCACCTTAAGGCAGTCACGGTGCGACGCCATAATTTCACTGTCTGCGGTTAATTTCAAAATGTTAAATCCAGTTTCTACCTGACCTTTATGCGGCCGGGCAATATTAATCCGCTCATCAAACGCCGCCCGCGTACCGCGTAGTGCTTCGAGCGACATCGCCGCAGCAATATCAGCCACCTTCATCAGTTGCACCGCATCATGCCATACCAAGCAACCAATGCCGGTCATGACTTGGGTACCGTTAATTAACCCCAGTCCTTCTTTGCCGCGTAACGTCAACGGTTCAATGCCTTTGGCAGCCAGTACATGACTTGCCGGTACAACCTGCCCATCAACAATACACTCACCTTCGCCGAGTAACACCAAAATAATGTGTGACAACGGCGCCAAATCACCGCTCGCGCCAACCGATCCCTGACAGGGAACCGCCGGGCAGACACCTTTATTTAATAGTTCCAGTAATGCTTCGACGGTTTTGGAGCGTACACCGCTGTAACCTTTAACCACCGAATTAGCGCGCAACAGCATACAGGCGCGCACCACATCTTCCGGCAAGAAAGCACCGACACCGGTAGCATGGCTAAGAATCAAATTGCGTTGTAATTTGTCGCGCTTGTCTTTGGAAATAAAAATACTGGCGAACTCGCCAAATCCAGTCGAAATACCATACACCGGCCGCTCTTCCTGCAGCACCTTTTCGACTATTGCCCGACTCTTTTCCAGCTGGTCATAACCGTGTGTCGATATACCGACCTGTTCGTATTCGCGGGCCACCCGCACTACGTCGGTCGTTGTCAATGAATGTCCGTCGAGTAATAACATTTTAACTCCTTTAAAAATATTAATTATAGCCGCCTACTGTCACCGTCCACTTAGTGCTGACATCAATAATCTGATAGTTGAATAGAGCGGAATAATTACTATAAGTAGACTCATCAAAGCCAAACCCGTTATTATTAACCGCAGCCTCACCGCCGCAGACAATAGCACCACTTAACGCTGCATTATTATTCAACGAAAACACTCCGCCGCAAACTACAAGCGCTTTTGTCAACACATCGTTATTACCGAAAGTTACTGTACCAGTCGCCAAAATTGCAAATGAACCGGGGCTAGTGCCTGTTAGATAACAGGTATTTCCAAAAATGACATTGCCGTTAACAAATATTGTTACGACTTCGGACGTAGTGATTATTGCATTGTTCGGCACCGTCCAATCGCCCGAAGAATAGTAACTACCCACGCTCATTGCGCCGCTAACCGTTGGTGGCGCAGGCAATGCCGGAGATGCTTCAGAATAAGTTTCTCTATCAGTGTACGGTAACAAACTGGTAGCACTTGGTAAAATTCCTGCCAACCCGGTGAACCCATAGTTTGGAAAAATACCATCACTGACCGATGCACCGTTGCCAAGCGTTATTGTACCGTTTGATGCTAAACTTCCGGTAACAATAACATTATTTGATACCGTCATATTACCACCGGTAAACAGCGCGTATTTACCCAACCCGATCATCGGCGGACTGAGCGTTACCGGAGAAAGGGTCAATGTGCGCGACGCATAAGCACTATTATTTCCGGTGGACTCGATTTTACGCTGATATGTATCAGAACTGGCGCTGTAAGTCGGATTATAACAAATTACAGAATATGACGAACCAGTCAGCGGATCTAAAAGCGCCGCTATCCGGGTTCGATTTGTCGCCGTGCGATAAGCGGCGTCATAGGCCAATTTGCTGACTGCTGCCCGTGCGCCGCATTCGGCATAGTAACCTGCCTTGGTTCCTTCATAAAATGCTTGCGTTGTACTCAGTTCACTGCGCACCGTTGCTAAATAACCCAACGCTAATCCAGCGAGCAAACCGATTATTCCCAAAACTATTGGTAAAGAGAAGCCGCGGTTATTTTTTATTAGAAACAACGCCATGCCGCCACCTCCCGCCTCACACTAAAAATCCGGAATCAGTAATAGCCGCCGACCTGCACTTCCCAGTTGCCGCTGCCACCACCGCTCCAACCTGGATTGGTTACTGTAAGCTGGCTCTCGATATCAGAAAATCCGTCAAACGCCGCCTGATCATAGACAAAGCCCGCGCCACTCACAGAGCAAGTGCCGAAACTGACTACCGATCCTTTCACCGAACCAGACCCGCCGTCGGTGAAATTACCGCCGCTAATCAGCACGGCCTTATTTACTACCGCCGCACCGTCAACATTTATCTTCCCTTCACTGATTATCATAAATGTTCCGTTTAAGGACCCGGAGCCGCCAATCTGTACATTACCTACTGAATAAATAATTACCGGTCCAGTAGCAGTTAAACTGCCAGAATCACTAAATTTCAGCGTTCCCGGGCAATAGTAGGTCCCGCCGGCAATCGTCCGGCTTTGCCAGTCATAAGTATAATTGCTCCCGGAATTTGTCGCACCACTCGGCGCGGAGTACGCAGAATAATTACTGCGATTCAAGCCGGTAATGGTGCTGGTAGTACCCGGCTTCATTGCCGCGGTAAGATTGCTGGTGTAGCCGGAAGTTCTGGTTCCGGTAATCGTACACCACGCCGGACAGTTAATTCCCGCAGCGGCAACACTGCCATTAATCGTAGTCGAGCCGCTAAGTGTCGTTGTACTGAGTGTACCGACATTGCCGGTAACACTAGCCGAACCGGACAACGAAAAAGCACCTAATGAAAAGAACGAATAATTACCCATATTGTCTTGCGGTGACACCAGCGTAAGCGGCGGATTATCCAGCACCAATGTCCGTGAGGCAGTCGCAAAACCCATCGTCATTATCTCACCATTGGATTGAATTATCCGCTGCAGCGGCTGGGTTATCGGACTGCTATTGCTGCATTTAACAACATATCTGCCACCAACATCACTGACGGCTACAGTATCAGTCACACCGATTAACGAGTTAGTATTGGTGCGATATGTACTATCGGCAATCAACTTCCGAATAGCGGCACGCGCGCCGTACTCTGCCAAAAACTGGGAGCGAATGCCTTGGCCTTGCGAGTCGGCAGTCGAGACATTAAGGCTTTGCATTGAAAGCACCGCCACAACTACCACGCTTACTACTCCCAACGCAACCAGTACGATCGGTAAAGCAAAACCCTTGTTATTTCCAAGGCATCTTTCAAACATCGCAGTACCTCCCCCGGACACAATCAGTTATCTCCACTCACTACGGTCCTGTCCATCTTCCGGGATGAGGGAGGGAAGGATCGTCATTGGTGACATGGTAATTAAATAACTCCGGATAATTTTGATAAGTGGAAGCGTCATATGTAAAGCCATTATTACTAATCGTTGCAGAAATCCCCGTGACAACAGCGCCGGTGAGTGTAGCGCCATTATTAAGTGTGAACGGACCGCCAGTAACAACCAGCACCCGGTTCAACTGATTGCCACTATTGTTAAAAGTCACCGTCCCGGTAGCAATAACAGCAAATGTACCAGGACTTGTAGCTGTTAAGACATTGCCGTCAAACACAACATTGCCGACTACATAAACTATTACTTTACCCGTTGTCGTAAACGTTTTGCTTTTAGTCGGTGACCAACCTTTTGGCATGTAATAACTTCCGGCAGGAACATCTCCCTGAGCTGGCATTTTTTTTTCCGCGCTATAAGTATTTCCATTGGTGAACGGCAACACACTGGCGGTGCCAGGCAGTATTGCCGACAACCCGACAAATCCGAATTTTGCGAATTGTTCGCCTTCTACAACAGCGCCGATGCTAGTGATCAATCCATTGGATGCCACACCATAATCGTTGAGCGGAGGAATTTCATTGCGGGCTTCAACCGTAACGCTGCTAACAATCGTCATATCTCCGTCAGAAAACAATACATAGTTCCCAAGATTGCTGGGAGGAACTATTACAACCGGGTTTACAGTAAGCGCACGCGCAGCGATTGCGCTTCCCATCAACAAAACCTCACTGTTAGAATCAATCACGCGTTGATATTGGTCCGATGCAAACAGCGGATTATAGCATTTTACAACATACTGACCGAGGTATTTCTCAGTATCATCATTTATGGATATAGCGGGAACGTCGGTAACCCCTGCCAAGGTGTTGGTGTTCGTGCGATATGTAGCATCGAGGGCAGTAAGCCTGGCAATCGTTGAACGCGCACCATACTCCGCCAAAAATTGTATTTTTGCCCCCTGGTCTTGGGTATTAGTTGTGGCAACATTGGTGCGCTGAACATACAATACCGCGACTACTATCAGCGCAACTATTAACACAGAACACAGCACCGTCGGTAAAATCATACCGCAATCATTGCGAACAAAATCTTTCAACAATACTGCCTCCTTTACAATTAATAAATATATCGCTCCCAACGATTAATTTTTTTCATCAATTTCTCACAGCAATTATATTACCAACCCGGTTATTTAGCAAAGAAAAACCGCGTTACCGCGGTTTATGGAGTCGTCATATAATAGTCGTTTTCGAGGAATAATTCATAGGTTTTTGCCAAACCGGAAACGTTTAATCCGGTAACACTTGGAGGGGTCCATGTTACTTTGACCTTACAACGCGCAATTTTTCGCGGGGTAGTCTCCAAAACGTAGGCATACACTCTTATTGTATGGGCACTGCGACCAAGGTTCTGAATCACAACAACAAAACCATTACCGCTACTTGGGGTGAACGACTGGGTGCTCTTAACAGTGTTTGGCGGATCATTCCATTCAATATTAGGTTCACTGGTATATCCTTCCGCTTGGGTGCGCGTAAGGTTCGCCCAAAACGCGGTGACACCATCTTGGGTTTTCAGTATCTCAATGTATTTTTGCCCGAGACTGGCCGCTACAACGTAGTCCGAGGATGCTGCTGTTGTATCTTTGGATCGACCAAAGGCCACGAACAACGCTACCATAATTATCCCAATAATTGCCGCTGAAACAAGTCCATCCACGATCAACGATCCTGTTCGGTTGTTTAATAGTCGCATAATTATACAACTCCCTATGTCAGCGGATACTTGATTTGTGTAATAATTTTGACGTTGCGCGGCTTGGAAGTACCGGTCCTGCCGTCACTTGTCCAGGATACTGTGCAAAGAATATTAATATTGCCATTTCCGCGTCTCAAGCCAGTGGCAGGATTAATAGCATCGTACGCCCAATAAACTTTATTAACGATGGTAAACTGCGAGTTCGATCCTTTAAGCGTTAGCGGCGAAATATCGCCTTGCGGCGCCAAAGTGATCATTGCATAATATGGATTTGTCGGGATAACTGGCGTATTTGGAATATCTGGTGGAACAGTTTGATATGTTGGTAATATTCCATCCCAAAACGCCTTGTTGTATATTGTACCATCATGATCAGTAATATTGTCTTTTAGCAACTCCAGCTGTTTTTGCGCCAGACAGTTCGCCATAATGTATTCTGCCGATGCGTCACCAATATCCGACGACCGGCCAAATGCCGCGAGCAACGCCACTACCGCTATTCCAACTACTACCGCGGCAATGAGCGCCTCAACTAGAAACGTTCCTTTACGGTTCGCCAACAGTAATCGAATTTGCATTAACATACCTTCGCTCCTAACCCGATGTTTCCGGCAAGTTGTTACTCCACCGCTACTAGTAGCTGGTACAACGGCTGGCCGCCGTAAAATTGTTGCACTTCAACTTCGGGATATTTTCGCCCGATTTGCTCAATTATTTCCGCGAAATGTTCTTCGGACAAGTCACAACCCCGATACAAACTGATTATTTCCGCAGCATCAGCCTGTAGCTTTTCACAAAGCAACGTCAATGTGTCCGGAATCGTATCGGAATAAGCCGCCACTTTGCCATCAACCACGCCGATATATTTACCGGCTTTAACCAACGAGCCATCAACCATGCTGTCGCGAGCGGCTACGGTTAACGCACCGCTGCGAATGGTCGAGAGTACTTCTTTCATGATGACTTCATTTTCTTCCAGCGTCTTATCAATTGAGCAATTCATCAGCACTGCGATGCCTTCAGGGATGGTACGCGATGGCACAATTTTTACCCGGTCACCAAACAACCGTTTGAGTTGCTCGGCAGCCAGCAAAATATTTTTGTTGTTCGGTAATACAACATAGGTTTTCGCCGGATAGGCATGGATCGCCTTGACAAAATCTTCCACCGGCGGATTCATAGTCGCTCCGCCGTCGATGATGATATTCGCGCCTAATTCTTCATAAATGGCTCTGATGCCATCGCCTTGAATTACGGCAATTACAGCCAGCTCGACTGTTGAATCCACCTGATCGGCAGTAACGTTGCGTTGCTGATCACTCATGTTTTCAATTTTTACATTATGCAAACCACCCCAGTTAATCGCCTTGTCCAGCACCACGCCGGGATTAGCGGTGTGAATATGCACCTTTAACACATTATCATCCGCAACGATAACCTGGCTGTTGCCTAAATTCGCAAGTACTTCCACCGCTAATTTTTTGTCAACGTAACACGGAGTAATTATAAATTCAGTACAATACGGATATATCAAATCAACTTCTTCAACGATACCGGTAGTTAAATTTAGCGGTTCGATTTTTAAACCGCTTTCAACTACTTCACCCGTCAATCCTTCAAGACAACCCTGAATAAAAGTCAATAACCCTTGTCCACCGGCATCAACTACGCCAGCGGCTTTTAATGCCGGTAGTTGCTCCGGGGTAAGCGCCAACTCCGCTTTACCGTTTTCAATGGCGGCACGCAATAATTCTTCAAGCGGCAAGCCCTGACGTGAAGCCTTGAATGTTGACTTCGCCAACGCCCGCGCTACCGAAAGAATCGTCCCTTCCATGGGCTGCGCAACCGCCCGATAAGCAAACAATACACCGTACTCAAAGGCCTTACCGACTTCGCGCGAGGTCGCAGTCTCTCTTCCAATGAGACCCTTGCCAATACCGCGGATAATCTGCGACATGATAACGCCGCTATTACCACGCGCGCCCATAATCGCCGCGTTTGATGCTACCTTTGCCACACCGCCGATTGATTTTTTACTACTCGTCTCGACAGCTTTGGCAACCGCGGCAATCGTCAGCATCATATTAGTTCCGGTATCACCGTCCGGCACCGGAAAAACATTGAGATTATTAATATAATCACATTCACGAACGAACGCTTGATAAGCGCCGATCATCATTCTGCGCAAATCTGCGCCGGTCATTTCAAAAGTTTCCATACTCTCCACTCCGGTCTCTCCAACCCGTTTAATTATACTTGTGCGCATTCAGCAAAAACAGCAAGCGTCCCCGGACCAAAATGTACTCCGATGGTTGCGCCATTTTGACTTATCTCTATTGGAACGTCAGCAAACTTTTCACGAATTATATTCTTCATAAGTTCAGCGTATTCCGGACAAATGCTGTGCGATATACCCACCCATTTTAGCGATCCCAGCGTTTGCATTTGTTCTACAATCCGAGCCATCGCCCGCTTTTGGGTACGTGCTTTATCCAACACTTCGATTACGCCGTTATCAGCATGAAGCACCGGACGAATTCCCAATATCGAACCAAAAAAACTTGACGCTGCACCAATCCGGCCGCCTTTGTGTAAATATTCCAAAGTATCAACCAAAATATAAATATGATTACGTTTGCTCAATACCGTCAACTGCGCATGAATATCCGCCGCGCTAACACCTTGTCCGGCAAGTACGAGCGCCTGTTGCACGAAGTGCCACTGTCCGCCGCTACTCGAACGCGAATCTACCACAAATATTTTACCTTTGCCGACCATTTCCGCACCACGCACAGCGTTACCGTAAGTACCGCTCACACTGCTGGATAGCGTAACACAAACCGCAGTATCACCGGCACTAACGATTCTTTCGAATACTTCGATAAATTCACCGGGAGCCGGCTGCGATGTTGTTGGAAAACTCTTTGTTTGTTTTACATAATCAAACACCGACCGTGCAGTCATAGTCGGTTCATCAACTGATCGCTCGCCCAAAATGATTTTGAGCGGAACGACGTGTAGCTGGCCCGCAAATTCTTTTAATGTACTCGCTGGTACACACGCAGTGCTGTCCGTTATTATATGAACCATTTTTCCTCGCTTTACAAATTAATCGAATAAAAATACGGTAACATTATAACATGTTGTCTAAGGTTTTACGATAATGAACTTCAAACACCAGGCATGCAAAAACACAAAGACTTAGACAAATATATTTATCTGTACTATAATTCCAAAGAGTAAATTTATAGGGAGAAATGATTATGAATGATGAAAACAGTTTCAAAAAAGCTTTTACTATTGAAGCCGAGCACCACGTTGAATATTCTACTTATGCCGAAATCGCACACCGTGAAGGCAGACATGAAGCAGCGCGAATTTTTCGTGCTGCGGCAATGGCTGAACTAATACACGCTAAACGCCAAATGGCTATTGTCGAAAAATTGCAAACCACCGACAAAAATCTCGAAAAAGCAATCAACAACGAAGCTTTTGAAATTAACGAATTATATCCGCAATTGACTGACGAAGCGAAAAAAATAAACAATTTTGCTGCGCTCACTTCACTCGAAGATGCAGAAAAATCAGACAAAAAACTTATCAGCATACTAATCGAGCATCAACGCAAAGCTTTTGAAACCAAACACATTTACTTCGTTTGTAACACCTGTGGATTCATTGCGATTGATACAATGACCACAATATGCCCTGTTTGTCAGGACGAAAATGCGCTGTGGCACGAAGTCCGATAAGCTTTCACAACCACCAATCAACCGTCTCTATCGTGTCACGCCCCTTGATACGTGCGATATTCAAAGCGTTAAAGGCTTCGCTCAAAATCATCTCAGTGTTAATCCGCTGGCCGGGATTCCAACCGGCAACACCCATACTTGCGGTTTGATCGAGTGTGTCTTTGCACTCACGTTTTACACGCCGGGCAATTGCCAACGCGGTATTTGTCGAGCAATTGGGTAATATTAAAACAAACGAATTGTCGCGAAACCGGCCGATAACATCATACCGGCGCAATTTTCTGCGAATTAAATCTACCACATCACGTGCCAGTTTGTTGGCCATGCTAATTCCGGAATTATTCAAAATAGTTTGATAGTCATCTAACTCCAGGATTATTACCGTCAGTGCTTTAATCTCACGGCGCGCACGCTCATATTGGTCCAAAAGCGCCCGCTCAACGGCGTGTTCATTTAGCGCACCACTGACCGGGTCAAAAACGAGCCTTTTCATGGCTCGTTTTTGATCATCCAAACACTGCTCAGCAATCATAAACCGCGTGACGATTTCAACATCACTTGCCGTCGGAAAAATCGCGTCATCGGTTTTCTTTAGCAATTCAATGTTGACAATTTTCGCCGGATCAGCAACCAAGACCAGTAGATACAACAAATCATAGCGCTGGCGCGCTAATTCCACCATCCGCACAATTTCTGCCAACTCTACAGAATGATCGTCAATAAGAATTATTCGTTTTATAAATTCATCCTCAAAAATGCTGCTATAGTTACCGCCATTAGCAACAACATCAACAAACTCGAATCCTTTTGGTTCAAGCAGTGTTGTCAATTTGTTGATATCAACAGCAGAACAAGACACTGATAAAATTTTCATATTATGTTACTCCTCTACTTTGATTGTTGCTAAATTGTATTTTACCATTAGCATTCATACAAATAAACAAAATGTTCAAATTCGTCATCGATGACGAATTTGAACATTTTGCTTTGTATTATCGGTTTTATATAATCATCTTCAGCTCAGCACTGATTTTTCCCTGTTCGTCGATATCTAAAATAGCATAGCCGCTGTCATTCCAAGGCATCGCTGCACCGGGATTAATCAGGATAACGCTATCAAGATACTCAACCGTCGCTTCATGTGTGTGACCAAAAATAACAATATCAGCGCCGAGACTCTTCCCTTCAGCAGCAATCGTCTTCAAGTCCCACTTAACGCGCTGACGATGCCCATGTGTCATCCAGATTGTCAATCCGGCAACGTCAAACAACAATTCTTCGGGATATTCATTGCCAAAATATACATCGTTGTTGCCAGCAACCATTTTCACCGGTACCGGACTCTTCTTAATCAAATATTCGCCGTCACGGGTATAATCACCGGCGTGCAACCACATCTCCACATTTGGCTCCGTCTTTAAGACTTTGTCGATTGCTTTTTTATTGCCGTGGGTATCGCTGATTATCCCAATTTTCATCCTGCTAATTTCTCCACTATTTGTCTTAGCGCCTTGCCACGATGGCTGATAGTATTCTTCGCTTGCATATCCAATTCCGCCATGCCTTGGTTGGCGTCGAGCGAAAAAAATAACGGGTCATAACCAAATCCGCCATTACCACGTGGCTCGGCCATAATCAATCCTTCGCAGGTACCAATAGATTCGATATATTGTTCGTTAACACTCATAACAACCATAGCACAGCAAAACCGTGCCGTTCGCTCAATGTCTGGAACGCCTGCCAGTTCTTTTAATAATTTGGCATTGCGCTCAGCAGTAGTTGCATTCTCGCCGGCATAACGCGCCGACAGCACACCCGGTGCGCCGTTTAAAACGTCCACTTCCAAACCACTGTCATCTGCCAAACAAGGTTTACCGGTAGCGTGCATATAATATCGCGCCTTAAGCAGCGCGTTATCCAAAAAAGTTGCTCCGTCTTCCACTGGTTCAGGAATAGCGCCGCATTCATCGAGCGAAATAATACGTATTCCCGTTGTGCCAAGCGCCGCTTCGATTTCCCTTACTTTGCCGCGATTTTTCGTTGCGACGACTAATTCGCTTATATTCATGAAATCCTCGAAATTCACTTAGTTGGCTGAACTGTTCAAAAACATGCAGGAACTACGCCGTAGATGCGCGTTTTTCAGCAGTCCTAATTGTTCCGCCCCACATTCCAGACATCCTTCCCTAAAAGCTGCTTTTGTAAATCAAACAACCGGTTAATCCCCAATTCACCGATATCCAGCATTTGATTTAATTGCGCACGGTCAAACGGCCCGGTTTCGCCGGTACCTTGCACTTCGACGAATTTCCCCGAACCAGTCATGACAATATTCATGTCCACCGTTGCGCTGCTATCTTCTTCATAACACAAATCGAGCAGCACTTCGTCGTTGCGGATACCCACACTAATCGCCGCCAAAAAATCGGTCACCGGAAACGGTTTATCCGGATCATTATACAGCGTTTTCGCTGCATCCACTAACGCGATAAACGCACCGGTTATTGCCGCAGTGCGTGTGCCGCCATCCGCTTGGATTACGTCACAATCCAACCAAATGGTCCGTTCACCAAACGCCTTGAGGTTTACAACATTGCGCAACGCCCGGCCAATCAGCCGCTGAATCTCGTGCGTGCGTCCGGTCAATTTGCCCTTGGATGATTCGCGCTGCACCCGCTCCTTAGTGGAACGCGGCAACAGCGAATATTCAGCAGTTATCCAGCCCTGGCCTTTGCCTTTGAGCCACTGCGGCACCCGCTCTTCAACGGTCGCCGTACAAAGAACTTTGGTATCGCCAAATTCAATTAAAACTGAGCCTTCGGCATGTTTAATATAATTGCGTGTAACTTTTACTGCACGCAGTTCATCGTTTTCCCGGCCATCCGGGCGGGCAACTTTTATTTTAAAGTTCTTCAGTTTATCATTTATCACTATGCACCTTGTTCCTGATGTGCTGCCATTGCCTGCCGGAAATTTTTCACAATACAAATCGGCCGTTTTTGGTTGCCGTTGCCAAACGGATTATCTATCAGCAATTTCGACAGCACTGCATCATCGATTCCGGCGGTGGACGCGACAATCAGCGCCCGTTTCAAATCATTAACATCGGCAATTGCCACACCAAAACAATTAAGCTTCGCATGAATTCGGGCAACTTCCAATTTCGGTTCGTGCGGCCCATAAACAATGTATTTATCAAACGGCGGACAAGTACCGGATACGTCATCAATCAACCGGGCCTGCGCGCCGGCCAACCGATAAAACAAACCGCGGATGCCAAATAATTTTCCAATCATTCCGACAAGCAATGCAAAAGCCACGCGCCATTGCCCCTCGGCCAGCATACAAGCCTGCATACCATAGATACCAGCGAGACTGCCTTCTTTGGCAATGAACCGATTAAGCAGCCGCGCCAAAGTCCCCGGTTTCAAATCTTCGTAACGCAACACTTTGCCCTGAGTAATAGCAACTACGCTCTCGGCAACGGTAATAATATCATCCGGTCCCAAATCTTTACCGCACTGTTGCATTATTTCGGCAATATCATCTTTGGGCGTCAAAATTCTCGTCTCTACCGGAATTATCTCTATTTTACTCATTTTCTGTTACCTCCTCGGTCGGTGCTTCGTCCAACGCTTCCTTCACTGCGGCGCGAATCTCATCTCCGCTAAACGTCAGATAAGTACGTTCATAATAGTAATCGCTGCGCGAACAGGTCTTTTGAAAAATATCCAACGGCAAATCCGGCATCTCCGCCAACGCCGTCACAATATCGCCGGACTTGGCAACAAGACGGATATTGATAACCACATCTTCACCTTCGCCGACATAGAATATTTTGGCGTCCCAGTATTTTTCGGTTCGAGGATCACTTACCCGATAAATATCAGTGTCAATTTCCAACGCATCATACTGCTCGCGCGGTAAATAGTGCCGGGTAAAAACGTCAATGAGCGCACCGAATTGCTTGCCGTCGTTGCTAAACGGCAATTGACAGGACAATTCAACACCATGAACGCTACCGCGCACTACTTTTAGTGGTGAGCGCTTACTAACGTCAAAAGTAAAATGTCCCTCACCCTGAAGTTTTGCAAACAATAGATAAAGATAATACACCACCAATATAGCGAGTAAAACATATAAGGCCAATGTACACCACGGTATCATTTTCCACGACATAGTACTCCAAGTCGTTGTACACCAAGTTGTTGCACCACAAGTCATAATTACTCCTTATTCCATAAATATTTTCGCTTCATGCGCAGATTCTTCTATGTAATCGATATTTGTTCGATGACAAAATCAGCATCAAGAAATTTATGTGCCAATGTTTTTGCCGGTTCAATACCGCCAGTAAAGTATATTTCTATTGTACCATAACCACTCCGGTTGGATAGCATCTTGCGCAACGAAAAAATTCGCCGCGCATCTTTGGCGGTTTCTGTTGCCGGATCAATCAACAGCGTTTGCTCACCGAAAATTTTTCGCAACCGCTCCTTAACCAGCGGATAATGAGTGCAAGCCAAGATTATTGTATCAGTACCAGCCTTTATCAATGGCTGACAATGAAGTTTAGCAACTTCGGCAAATTCAGCGCTATCCGATAACCCGGCTTCGATTAAATCCGCCCATTTAGGGCAAGCTTGCGGAAAGACTGATACTGTCGAATCAAGGCGCTCGATTTCGCGGGCATGCGCGCCGCCAGCGATGGTTGCTTGTGTCGCCATTACTCCGACACGTTTATTGCGGGTAAACAGCAACGCCGTCTTCGCCCCTTTATTCATGCCGACAATTTTTAGTTGCGGATAATGCTCTTCCAAAAACCGCTTGGCATTAACCGACAACGTACCGCAAGCTAAAACTACCGCTTTACAGCCCTTCATTAACAAAAAATCGACCATCTCACTGCCGATTTTCCGCAGCTCCGCCGGCGACCGCGATCCGAACGGACAACGTGCCGAATCACCAATATAAACATAGTTTTCATTGGGCATAATGTTAATCAGCTCGCGCAGTACGCTAAAGCCTCCCACTCCTGAATCAACTACACCGATCGGCGCATCATTCGCCATAATCACTCCTATAATTGGTGGTCGCCATTACGGACGCCATTTGTTAAAATCATCAATTATCACATCGGTCATCGACAAATCCTGCTCACCTGAATTGGGATTATAATAACCCACAACATACATTCCTGCGGCAACACCGCCCTTTGCGCCATTGTGGGAATCTTCAATTACGATACACTCATCCGGCATAACACCGAGTTTTTCGGCAGCGTAGAGGAAAATATCCGGAGCCGGTTTACCGTTTTTTACATAGTCACCGGTAATAAGCTCCTGAAAATACTCACGCACCCCCAACGCGTCCACAGAAGTATTAATTACATCCATGTCCGACGAGGACGCAATCGCAAGCTTGTAACCGCTATTGCAAAGATCACTTAACAACGCCGTTACGCCGTCAATGGGTACGATTTCGCTGCGCTCACATTTTTCTTTGAGCAGCTTCAAATAACTCATTCGCTCTTCCTGAACTAATTCATCGGTAGGCTGATTGATTATTTCCGTTCCAAAACGTTTTTTCAGCGTTTCCCACATAAACCACGCCGGAGCGCCGGTGAATGGTTTATAGTCTTCCATCGTCATCTGATCGCCAAACCCCATTCGGTTAAACATCCGCATATTGCTTTGAAAATACAACGGTTCGCTGTCGAGCAGCACTCCGTCCATATCAAAGATTACCGCTTTAATCATAAAATATCCTCTCACTGCATAGTACACAATGGCACGCGAAATCAACGAAACAAAAAGCCGCTTCACCATCAGGTTATATTTTACACAAAAACTGGTAGCTTGCATATTGTTTTTATATTGCTTAGTATATATAATATTGTTAAATGTTCTGAAAAAACATAATTTGGAGGGTCAAAAGAAAAAATGATTGTAGCAGTCGCAAGAGAAATCAAAGACAACGAAAATCGTGTCGGTCTCACTCCGGCGGGCGCACAAGCGCTTAAACTTGCTGGTCACACTGTCTTGGCAGAAACCAACTGCGGCGTTGGCAGTGGATTCACAAACGAGCAGTATGTCAAAGCGGGCGCGGAAATCTACGAAAACAAGCAGGCAATGTTTGACAAAGCTGACATGATTGTCAAGGTAAAAGAACCAGTCGCTCCGGAGTATGATATGTTCCACGAAGGACAAATTCTTTACACTTATTTGCACTTGGCTCCAGAGCCGGAGCTAACTAAAGCATTGTTGAAAAAGAAAGTTATCGGCTTCGCCTATGAAACCATAACTGGCCGCGACGGTGGTCTGCCGTTGTTAAAACCGATGTCAGAAGTTGCCGGCCGGATGGCTGTGCAGATCGGTGCGAACTTTTTGCTGAAAGCTAATGGCGGTATGGGTATCCTGCTCGGCGGCGTGCCAGGTGTTCCTCCTGCTGAAGTTGTTATTATCGGTGGCGGCATCGTCGGCTTAAATGCCGCAAAAATGGCCGTTGGATTAGGCGCACATGTAATGCTGATGGACAGCAATCCGGACCGGATGCGCGAAATCGATGACATTTTCTTTGGCGGCCGTGTTACTACGGTTATGTCCAACAGCTATAATATCGCCGAGTGGGTTAAACGGGCTGATTTGGTTATCGGCGCGGTCCTGGTGCCGGGCGCTAAAGCACCAAAACTTGTTACTGAAGAAATGGTGAAAACCATGAAACAGGGTTCAGTTATTGTTGACGTTGCTATCGACCAGGGCGGTTGCGTTGAAACTATCGACCGTATCACTACTCACACCAATCCGACTTATACCAAGTATGGTGTTGAGCATTATGCAGTTGCCAATATGCCGGGATCAGTGCCACGCACTTCTACGCTGGCGCTCACCAACTCGACTTTGGCTTATTGCTTAAAAATCGCCAACATGGGCTGGAAAGATGCCGTTCGGAACGATGCGCATTTAGCCGCTGGCATCAACGTCTGCGAAGGAAAAGTCACTTACAAAGCAGTTGCCGACGAGCTGGGCTACGATTATACGCCGTTAGCTGATCTGCTTAAATAACAGTAACCAATTACGAAATCAAGCCTCTCGTTAAGAGAGGCTTGATTTTTTCGGAGGACTAATGCATCCCACTATAGCTTTCGTCGATATTAACGCAATCAAAAATAACGTGCGCCGATTTAAAACACATATTGGTAAAGCGGTGCAATTTTGCGCGGTATTGAAAGCCGACGGTTACGGCCATGGCGCCATACCAGTCGCCCGCGCCGCCTTGGCGGCAGGCGCCGATTGCTTGGCTGTCGCTTTTATTCCGGAGGCATTGGAATTACGCTATGCCGGAATAACCGCGCCGATATTAGTGCTTGGCTATCTTCCTGCAGAAGATTACGCTATGGCAGTAAAGCACGATTTAACTGTAACACTGATGACTAAAGCCTGCGCAGCGGCGTTAAACGAAACTGCCCGCCGCCTACACAAACCGGTAAAGATACACATCAAAATCAATACCGGCATGAATCGACTAGGCGTTCATTATGAGCTGGCTGCACAATTTGTAAAAACCCTCAATCAAATGGAATTTTTACAAATTTGTGGCATTTATTCACATTTCTCCAAAGCTGATGAAAGCAATTTAGCTTATACGCTGCAGCAATTGACGCGATTTAATCAGGCGCTCGCCGATATTGCCACAACCGGCATTGATGTCGGCGTCAAACATATCTGCAATTCCGCCGGAACACTGAATGTACCCGACGCCCATTTGGATATGGTGCGGGTAGGTATTTCATTATATGGTTATTATCCATCTGAATTTACATTACGAACTGTTGATTTACAACCGGCAATGTCGTTGCGTTCGGTTGTTTCACAAATTATCGACTGCGCTCCCGGCGAGGAAATCAGTTATGGCGGCATGTATGTAACTGATCGGCCAACCAAACTTGCGGTCATTCCAATCGGTTATGCCGACGGCTTTATGCGTGCTCAGTCCAACCAAGCCTGTGCTCTGTTACACGGCAAACGTGTCCGCCAAGTCGGCCGCATTTGCATGGATCAATGCATGTTTGACATTACTGATATTGACAATGTCAAAATTGATGACGAAATTATTTTGTTTGGTGACGAACTACCAGTCGAAGAAGTCGCCGAACGATTGCATACTATCAATTACGAAATCGTCTGCGCAATCAGCAAACGGGTACCACGCAAATACATTTAAAATTATCGCTGAAATCCGTTCGGATGTTTGCTGTGCCAATTCCATGCAGTTCGGATGATGTCCTCAACATCGGCATACTCCGGTTCCCAGCCGAGTTCGGCACGAATTTTTGCCGAATCGGCAACAAGTACCGCCGGATCACCTTCGCGCCGCGGTATATATTCGCGCTTTATCGGCAACTTCGTCACCCGCTCTGCGGCATCAATTATTTCCTTTACCGAAAACCCGTTGCCCACGCCAAGATTGTATGCCGTGGACTGACCGCCATGTTGCAAATATTCCAACGCCAGCATGTGTGCCAACGCCAAATCATTTACATGAATATAATCGCGCACGCAGGTGCCGTCAGCAGTCGGATAATCATCGCCAAAAATCTTGATGCTAGAGCGTTCACCGCTTGCTGCGAACAATACCAATGGAATCAAGTGACTCTCGGGATCGTGATCTTCGCCGATACAACCGTCCGGATCGGCGCCGCAGGCGTTAAAATAGCGTAACGCCACAAATCGCAAACCGTAAGCGCGTGAATAATCGCTCATTGCCTGTTCCATAATCCACTTGGTTCGTCCATAAGGATTGGTTTGGATTTTCGCGACATCTTCAGTTATCGGCACCCGTTCCGGTTCACCAAACACCGCCGCAGTCGATGAAAACACCAGTTGTTTAACATTGGTGGCAAGCAGCGCATTTAGCAATGACAAGGTACCGACAACGTTATTACGATAATATTGCTGCGGATCAGTTACTGATTCGCCGACCTGAATAAAAGCTGCAAAATGCACAACAGCTTTGATTTGATATTTCCGGATAGTCGCGATCAGCAGTTGTTCGTCAAAAATATCACCGACAACTAAAGTAAAGCCCTCAACTGCTTCGCTATGGCCTTTGGAAAGATTGTCGTATATTACAACATTATGCTGATGTTCGCTCAGCAATTTGGCAGTATGTGAACCGATATACCCGGCGCCGCCGACAACCAAAATATTCATACATTCCTCAACTTAATTAATTTAATTGCCGCTATCGGACACAAATTTGTCATAGGCTGTCCGCAAATTCGTCACGGTATCTTCGACCGCCATTGGGTTGCAGGCGGCCCACGCCCCCATCTCCGAACCGGCATAATATTTTATTTTATGCGCTTCACGCAGCGGCGGATAAAACTCGATATGAAAATGAAAGAATTCATCCGCACCGCTATATTCCGGTGAATTAACCGGAGTCTGATGAATACACATCATATAGGGAAACAATTTATTAAACATTGTATCCATGGCGCCGGTGATGTTTTTCAGCATTTTTGCCAAATCAAGGCGTTCGGCTTCCGTTGCCTCAGGCAGCGCGCCAAAATGGCGCTTGGCGACAATGAACACCCCGTAAGGATAATCGGTAAAAAACGGTAAATAAGCAATGAACGAGTCGTTTTCGGCAATTATTCGTGTGCCGGATGCGGCTTCTTCTTTGTTCATCGCACACAGCAAGCATTCGCCGTTATCGGTAAAGTATTGCCGACAGCTATCGAGTTCAGCTGCCAATTTTTGCGGTATCCAGCTGTAGCCGTAAATCTGGCCATGCGGATGCGGCATAGTAACTCCGACCTCTTCGCCGCGATTTTCAAATTCAAAGATATATTTAATTTTAGAATCTTTGGCAAATTCAGCAAACCGTTCCGCCCACAAATCAACCAGTTTTTTGATATGCAACACCGATAGTTGCGGCAATGTAATATTGTGTTCCGGCGAATACAATATTACTTCGCATTTGCCGTAATTTTCGCCAACCGGGTATAATGCAGAGTCAGCACTTTCCGGCGCCTCCGGCGTTTGTGTCAACGCCGGAAAATCATTCGGATACACGAATACGTCGTAGCCCTCGTCCGGAACTTTTCCTGAACCCGGACAAAACGGACACCAGTTTTTTGGCAAATGCGGACGGCCCTGACGATTGCTTGCGACCATTGTCCAGGTACGCAGCAACGGGTTCCAGCGAAGTTCAGCCATCGTTCCTCCATAAATTTGCGTACGAATGCCATCCGCCGCTATTTTTTCGAAATATATTTTCGCATATCTACTGCAACTGCCGCAACAATAATCAAACCTTTTATGATTAGCTGCCAATTCGGGTTAACGCCGATGAAAGTTAATCCATAGTTGATTACACCGAAAATCAACACACCGGCAAGAACACCCGGCACTGTACCAATTCCACCGGTCGTGGATACCCCGCCTACTACACAGGCTGCAATCGCGTCTAACTCATACATGTTACCATAATTGTTGGTCGCTCCACCAGTCCGGGCAGCTTCGAGTACCCCGGCAACTGCGTATAGCGCTCCGGCAATAGCGTAGATGAAAATTATATTTTTGGTAACATTGATGCCGCTGACCACTGCCGCCTGGACATTACCGCCAATCGCATACATGTTTTTGCCAAGCGTGGTTTTATTAAAAACCACCCAAACTAGTGCGGCAATAACTATCGCGATAATGATGATGTAGGGAATGGCAAATTCATTCGAAAAGAATGCACCCGAACCCAGATTGGTAAAATCCGTCCGTAGGCTGGCAATCGGCTGTGAGCTGTTCGGTTTCATATCGAAATAAAGCGAATTCGCGCCGTACACAATAACCATCGAACCTAATGTCGCAATAAACGGCGGTACGTGAAACTTTGCTACGATAAAGCCGTTCATGAGGCCAACGACCAAGCCGACAACAATCGCGATAAAAATCGGAATTATCAGCGCCAATTGCGGCAACCCCGGATAAAACAGCCGCGAATAATCTGCCGTTTGCAGCATCGATGCCGAAATAACTGCTGAGAACCCAACCATTCTTCCGGCCGACAAATCAACGCCGCCGGTAATCAGTACGAATGCCGCGCCGAGCGCAATAATTACCCGCGTTGACGACTGCATCAAAATATCGCGCAACACGTCAACTGAGAGAAATTTCGGATTATAGATAGCGATTGCCACGGTTAGCACTACCAATACAACATAGATTGCGTGTTCCGTCAAAAAAGCTTTAGTTTTTTTCATCTATACCTCCCTGGCGTTGAGCAGCCAAACGCATTACATCTTGTTCAGTTGCAGTTTTTCCGTCGATAATTCCGGTCATTCTGCCCTCGCACATTACCATAATCCGGTCGGACATTCCAAGCAGTTCCGGCATTTCCGACGTAATCATGATAATACTTTTGCCTTTTTTGGCGAGTTCGGCAATTATCGTGTAAATTTCATATTTTGCACCGACATCAATACCGCGCGTCGGCTCATCTAACAGCAAAATGTCCGGTTCGGTCAATAACCAGCGTCCTAATAATACCTTTTGCTGGTTGCCGCCGGAAAGATTTTTAATCAGGGTCTTATAGGACGGTGTTTTCACATTGAACATTTTATTGCACTTGATGGTGTCAGCCCGGCGTTTTTTATCGTCGAGCAAACCGAAGCGCAGATATTTTTTCAAATTGGCAATAACCGTATTTTCCAGCACTGACAAAATCGGAAAAATGCCGGTCACCCGCCGCTCCTCGGTCAACAACGCCATTTTGTGCTGAATCGCGACATGCGGACTATCGATTTTCACCTGCTTACCGTTTATTGTAATCGTTCCGGACACAATAGCCCGCAAGCCAAACACTGCTTCAATTGTTTCCGTGCGCTGGGCACCTACCAAACCGCCTACACCAAGAATCTCGCCTTTCTTTAAATCAAACGATACATTTTTGAAAGATAGCGGATTTGGCGAAGTGATGTTTTCGACTTTCATTATTGTATCACCCGGCACGTTCGAACGCGGCGGAAACAACTGGGACATTTCACGCCCGACCATTCGTTCGATAATTTTATCAATCGTCAGTTCTTTTGACTCCCAGGTTCCGACGTAACAGCCGTCACGCATAATCGTAACTTCATTGGAAATTCGCAATATTTCGTCCATTTTGTGGGAAATATAAATTATTGCGACTCCTTTTTTCTGCAAATCGCGGATAATCCGAAACAAATGCTCCACTTCCACACCGGATAACGACGAAGTCGGTTCATCCATTATGATGATTTTAGAGTTGAGCGATACCGCTTTGGCAATTTCAATCGACTGCACCTTGGAAACCGACAAACTGCCGACACGTACATACGGATCGATGTCCACTTCCAATTCTTTAAATAATTTGACAGTATCGTCAAGCATTTTTTTATGGTCAACGAATTTCAACGGTCCAATCGATTTTTGCGGAAACCGCCCGAGCCAAAGGTTTTCCATAACATTACGCCACGGTACCGGATGCAATTCCTGATGAATCATCGAAATGCCGCGACCGAGCGCGGTCTTGGAATCCTTTAGTTCAATCTTTTGTCCCTCGAGTTCAATCGTCCCGATATCCGGTGTGTATATGCCGAACAAACACTTCATCAACGTCGATTTTCCGGCGCCGTTTTCGCCCATCAGTGCATGTACTGAACCCGGACGCACGCGAAATGTAACATCGCTGAGCGCTTTTACACCGGGAAACTCCTTGGTGATGTTCTTCATTTCCAGGATAAATTCAGATTGCTTAGCCATAATACTCCCTTCTGTTGGGATAATAAAAGGGCTGCAAAAAAACTATGTTAATCAGCAGCCCCGAAAAGTTCAACTATTGAGCTTCTTTAATGTTCTCTTTGGTAATCTTCTTATACGCAATCCAGACATATTTACCATCGGTTATCGTGTAGCCGGTGTTTTCTTTGGTCGGGGTCTGCCCTTGCGCCAAAACATATGCCAACTTGAAAGTCGCCGCACCTTGATTAACAGCATCGTTTAATACCGTTCCAAGCATCAAACCATCTTGAACGGCCTTGACTGCCGGAGCTGTCGCGTCGATACCGACAACCGGAATGTATTTGCCATCTTTCAAAAATCCCTTGGCTTTCAACGCTTCAATTGCACCGAGTGCCATGTCGTCGTTATTGGCAATAACTACATCGATTTTATCACCGTCTTTGGCTAAAAACGCCGCCATTTTATCCTGTGCTTCCTGACGGTTCCAATGTGCAGTATCGTTATCGATAATTTCGAATTTCATTCCCGCGGCTTTGAACGCATCCTGAATGGCTTTGGTGCGCAATTCGGCATCCTGGTGTCCGGGTTCACCGCGCAACAATGCGATGTGCATTACGTTGTCCTTGCTGCGGTAGGCTTCCGGATGGGCTTTGAAGTAGTCAATTACGATTTGCGCTTCAAGTGTTCCGGATTCTTCAGCCTTGGCGCCGACATAATAGACTTTGTCCCATTTGGTCATATCTTCCGGCAACGGTTCACGATTGAGAAATACCACCGGAATGTTAGCTTTTTTGGCTTTGTCAATAATCGTACTGGCGGCAGTACGATCAACCGGATTGATTGCCATGGCGTTGACTTTTTCAGTTACAAATTGGTTTATCTGATCGTTTTGCGTCGGTTGGGCATTTTGACTGTCTACTATTTTGAGATCAGCTTGTCCGTTATTGGCCTTCTCGATGTTATTGCGCACGCCGGTCATAAAGGTATCATCAAACTTATAGATCGCGACGCCAATAGTTTTTTTGTCCGATGCCGTTTGTTGTCCGCAACCGGCAAGGGTGACCACAAAGGCAATTAATAACACGATAGTCAGAAGCATTCTGTACTTTTTCACAAAAAAAGCACCTCCAATAATTATTCATAATATTATGTTCGACGGCAATTGCGATATTCCTGCCGAAACATTAATTAAAAAAAATATTTCCAACATCACCGTCTCCACTCTGCTTTCTTTAAAAATATGGCTGTTTTTGTTGACACTTCATTGACAGATGTTTTATTTGCGATATAATGAACATTGTTCATTAAGTGAGGTGGCCAAATGCCAAAACACATTGAAGACCCTACGGGACTGGTTCTCGAACACGCGAACAAAATCCTGTTTGAGAGCGGCTACAGTAATTTTAGCATCCGCAATGTCGCTCAATCCTGCGGAATTTCCGTCGGCACAATTTACAACTATTTCCCGACAAAAAACGATCTGATAATGAAACTAATTCAGAATCATTGGCAGCAGTACTATCTTTTTTTAGAGGCGATTGACCATGAAGAAATCGGATTATTCCAAAAACTTGCCTGCATTTTCATCGAGTTTAAAACTTTCACAAATAGCTTTAGAGAATTATGGCTAAAATCTGTCGAGCAAGGCTTTCCTTGCAATTTGCCGGAAGCCCGCAACTACAAGGCTGATTTTTTCAAAAACCTCAGCCAAAAAATTGAACAGATAATAGTCAATTGTAAACCTGTTCAAGAAACCCGCTCTTACTATCTTACGTCGAAAGAATTGTCCCAATTCATACTGGTAAATTTCACGGCCATGGCCATGGCAATGCCACAAACAGATATTTTTGATTACGAGTGTTTTGAAAAAATCTTGCGAAAACTGACCGATAATGAATAATTTCAAAATAAAAGGGGGAGATTCGTTTTGACATCAAGGAAAAAGAACGCGTTAATAATATTATTGATTGCAGCAGTGGCACTCGGCGCCCTGATTGGCTACCGCATCTACAGTAACATTCAGGCCAACAAAGCTAAAGCGCTAGCCACAACCAATGAAGTATACGTTAGTGTTGGCCATGCCACGCGGCGGGAGATTTTGCCGACAATAAAACTTCCCGCGACCATCGAAGCCGCCTGGTCGTCTCAGATATCTTCCAAAGTTGATGGGCGTATTATTCTGATGAACGTAAATGTCGGCGACCATGTTGTTGCCGGTCAAACAATGTGTCAATTCAATACCGATGATTTAGATTTGGCAGTATTGCAGGCTCAAGCCAATCTATTACAGGCTCAAGCCAATGCCGATAATGCTGAATCAAATTTTGAACGCACAAAGTATCTTTACGACGAAAAAATTAGTACAAAAATGGCTTTTGAGCGCGATAAAAGTTTGCGTGATGCCTCTGCTGCCCAAATGCAAGTTGCGGCAGCCAACCTCAAAACAATGCAACGCAAAGTAACTGAAGCTACGATTGTTGCCCCTCATAGCGGCGTAGTCGTAGAACGCAAGGCCCAGGAAGGCTATTATGCCAAGGCCGGAGAATCGATATTCATGTTGGCCGATGACCATGATATTATCATCAAGAAAAATGTACCGGAAGGAAAAGTAAGTGAAATTTCTATCGGTATGCCTTTAACAATAACTGTCGATGCGGTGCCGGGTAAAAAGTTTTTTGGCAAAATCACCCGGATATATCCGTCAGCTATTTTACCGACACGCACCTATACCAGTGAAGCAACAATTGATAATAATAACGGCACATTACACATGGGTATGTCAGCAACTGTCGAAATCACCGGTAATGCCCGTAAAAATGTGCTTTGCGTTCCCGAACGCGCATTGATAGTTAAAGACGACCAAAAATCCGTCTTCATTGTACTAAAGGACAATATCGTTAAACAAACCGTAGTTGAGATTGGTGCACTGGGCGGCGGCTGGGCCGAAATTCTTTCAGGGATAACTGAGGCAGACACAATCGTATTATCCGGTCAAAATAAAATCAGCGATGGCGACACGATAAAAATTTCCGGGGAAGGCGCTGCTAAATGATCAAAACTTTTATTAACCGACCGGTATTTACAACAATGCTCGTTTTGTTGCTAGTTGTTTTTGGCATTTATTCTTACCCGAAGCTCGGTGTCGATACAATGCCAAACGTTGAAATTCCGGTGGTTTTAGTGCAAGTTACCTATCAGGGTGCCGGATCAGAGGAAATGGAAAATCTGGTTGCCAAACCGCTGGAAAACCAGGTAAGCGCGATTTCCGGCATCAAGAGTATTAAGTCCGTTTCCAGTGAAGGCTTAGCGATGCTTATTGTGGAATTTGACCTCGGCGTTGATGTGAAATTTGCCGAGAACGATGTCCGTGAAAAAGTAGCTTTGGCGCGAAAGCGTTTGCCCGATCAGGCTGACGAACCAGTAATTTCCCGTTATGATCCGAATTCGCAACCAATCCTGTACTACGCGCTTTCATCAAATTCAATGTCGCTGGGCGAACTTAACCAGTTCGTCGAGGATTATATCAAAGATCCGCTACAGCGGTTAAGCGGTGTTGCGGATGTTCAGGTACGTGGCGGTCAAAACCGTGAAATTCATGTATACATTAATACCGACAAACTCGAACTGTACAAAATACCGTTGTCCAAAATCACCGCCGCGCTCGACGGAATGAACGTAAACGTGCCGGGCGGCTCAGTCAAGGAAAAAGGCACACGGATAAATATCCGCACCACCGGCCGGTTCAAATCCATCGATGACATCCGTGATATCGTTATTTCCAGCGCCGACAACAGTATCATCACGCTCGGCGATGTGGCGCAGGTTGTCGATGGCTGGGAAGAGCCGGCATTTCGTGCAGAAAACGAAAAACGGCCTTGCGTTATTATCCAGGTTCAAAAACAATCCGGTTCGAATACCGTTGCCGTTTCAGATGCTGTAAATAAGGCAATGAAGAAAATTGAAAAAGATGATTTCCGTAAGGGGATGAAGCTGGTTACCCTTATTGATTCAACGAAATATGTTCGTGATAGTGTACACGACGTTTGGGTTTCAATTGTTTGGGGCGGAATACTCGCGATATTGGTAACATTCGTATTTCTCGGCAGCATTCGCGCAACCATCATCAGCGCAATAGCTATCCCTACTTCACTGATCGCGACATTTTTTCTGATGAATTCTATGGGTTTTACCCTAAACAATATGTCTTTGATGGGCTTAAGTTTGGCAGTCGGAATATTAATCGATGACGCTATCGTAGTTATCGAAAACATTCACCGGCACATTGAAAACGGCGAGGAACCAAAGCTCGCCGCCTTAAACGGCACCAACCAAATTGCGCTGGCTGTTCTGGCAACAACTTTCTCATTACTTGCGGTTTTTGTTCCGGTCGGCACAATGACCGGTGTTGTCGGACAATTTTTCCGGGAATTCGGCCTGACAATTGCTTTTGCCGTGGCCTTTTCACTATTTGTAGCGTTTTCACTTACACCGATGCTGTCGGCGTATTGGTTAACCGCCCATGATCCTAATGAAAAGACCAACTTCATTATGCGCGGTGTAAAGATATTTTTGCGCTGGTTTGAGCAGACATTTGAACTAACACGTGAGTTTTATATTGATTCATTGCGGTTGTCGTTAAAACATTCAAAAAAAGTTATTATCGCTGCCCTGTTAATCCTGGTTGCATCATTTGTGCTGTTCAAATATATCGGTTTTGAATTTATGCCCAAAAGCGACAGCAGTACGTTCCGCGTAAAAATCGAAGCCCCGGCCGGAACTTCGCTGGAGCAGACGACACTGTACGCCCAGCCATTAGTTGATGAAATCATGAAGCTGCCGGAATTGGAAACCGTCGGTTTGATGATTCAAAACGAGAGTCAGGGCACAATAATGGTTAAACTAAAATCACGTCCCGAGCGCCCGAAAGTTTTGGTGAACGGTTCCAAAAAAGTTCGCGGCCAATTTGAAATAATGGACAGTTTGCGGGATAATTTCACCAAAAATCCTAATCTCAAGACAACGATGTTGATAAATTCAGCCGCTGGCGGCGGCGATGCCCGGCCGGTGCAAATCGGTATCCGCGGTCCTGATCTTGGCAAACTCGATGAGTTTTCGCAAACGTTAATGGAGAAATTGCGCAAAATTCCCGGAACAACTGACATCTCTTCTTCCAGCGGTCAGCCCGAACCGGAAATAATCATCCACCCCAAGCCTTGGCGGATGTCCGAGCTGGGGTTGGATAATGCCAAAATCGGCGCTTTTGTAAATGGCGCATTCATCGGTCTAAAAACGGTCAACAATTACAACGTCGGCGATGATGAATTCACAATCAGAATTCAGCTCGACCCATTACAGCGGCTGAACCCCGCACAAATCTCTAATCTAAAACTACCGACAGGAAGCGGTCAGTTCGTAACACTAGGTGAAATCGCGGACATTAAAATCAGTTCCGGCCCGACACAAATCAACCGCGAGGACAAAGAGCGGCAGATAACCGTTTACAGCGACGTGTCCGGTGTCACACCGGACGTAATTATGACTAAAGCCGAAGAAATATTAAAAACGATGAATATGCCATCGGACTACTGGTACAAATTTGTCGGCCAAACCAATACTCAAAAAGAAGCTTTTGGCGGCATTATTCAAGCGTTAGCACTGGCCGTTGTTTTGATCTATATGGTACTGGCGGCGCAATTTGAAAGTTTTGTTCATCCGCTTACCATTATGGTCAGCCTGCCCTTCTCACTCATCGGTGTAATTATCGCACTGCTCGCGAGCGGCATCACCTTCAACTTGATGTCGATGATCGGCATAATCATGTTGATGGGATTAGTTACCAAAAACGCGATTTTGCTCATTGACTTTGCCAACCAACGCCGGGCGGCCGGAGTAGCTATTACCGAGGCAGCTATCGAAGCCGGTTCGACGCGGTTGCGGCCAATATTGATGACGACACTGGCGATGATATTTGGTATGATTCCAACCGCAATCGGGTTCGGTGAATCAGCTGAGTTTCGTCAGGCCATGGGAATCTCTATTATCGGCGGTTTGATAACATCAACCATGCTCACTCTGGTTTTAGTCCCGATAGTTTATATCAAGCTCGACGCATTATCCAAAAAAATACTTAATAGAAAATAGCAAAAAGGCAGCGACATAGTCGCTGCTTTTTTCATTCCATTATTTTTTTCACAATCAACACTTCATACGGCCGCAAAGTTCCTTTGCTCATTTTGCCATAGTTACAAAGCTGCTCGCCCCAACCAACACAACCATCCGGCATAGCAATTTCTGCGGCGGATGTATTCAATATCACCCGGATACAATCGCTGCCGGTAAACCGCTCAAAAGCATATATCCGTTCATCGCGGCAATCAATTTCGCGATAATCGCCATAGACGATCACTGGCACGAGTGTTTTACGTAACGCAATCAATTGTTGGTAATAACGGAAAACAGAATCGCCTGCTACACGGTCAGCGTGAACATTGACGGTTGTATAATTCGGATTAACAGCCAGCCAAGGTTTGGACGTGGAAAACCCGCCATTTGCTTCATCGTTCCATTGCATCGGCGTACGGGCATTATCCCGTGCATTCCGTCGAAGCTCGTCAAACGCTGTTTTTTGATCAGCTTCACAATTTATTGTAGTCATTATTTCCTGATATCTGTGCTTCATCCAAATATCATCATATTCATCAATGGTTTCAAACTGCACATTGGTCATACCGATTTCTTCGCCCTGATAAATGTATGGCATCCCCGGCAGCATATGAATGAGCGTTGCCAGCATCTTCGCCGCCGGTATCCGATATACGCCAGCGCTGGCGTATTTGGAAACCTGGCGCGGAACGTCGTGATTGGATAAATATTGCGAGTTCCAGGCTCTACCAAAGAATGCTCTATGCCATTTGCTTTGAATTTTTTTGAATTTATTCCAGTCAACTACCGGCATTTCCTGAGTACACTCAAAGTGGAATAATGTATTTAATTCGCCGCGGTCGAATCCTGCGAATAGTGTTCCGTTTTGGGGATTCGTCCATGGACATTCGCCAACAGTCAAAATATCGTATTTTGACAGCACTTCACGATTCATTTCCTGAAGATAACCATGCACTCCGGGATTGTTGGACATATAATCCAGCAACTCCGGCTGTTCGGCGTTGGGAAAGCCGTCCTTTTTGGCGAGCATATTAATGACATCCATGCGGAAACCGTTCACGCCTTTGTCCAGCCAAAACCGCATCATTGAGTATATCGCTTGCCGCAACTCAGGATTCTTCCAGTTCAGATCCGGCTGTTCAATGGCGAACGAGTGAAAATAATACTGACCGGTCAACTCGTCGTATTCCCAGGCCGAAGGCGAAAAATAGGCTTTATAATTGTTTGGCGGTTGATTATCAACCGGGTCGCGCCAAATATACCAGTTGCGTTTGGGATTGTCTCTTGACGACCGTGCCTCTAAAAACCATTGGTGTTGATTCGAAGTATGGTTAACCACCAAATCCATAATCATTTTCAAACCACGTTTATGGGTTTCGCGGAGCAATTCGTCAAAATCAGCCATCGTTCCGGCCTTAGGTATAATCGCGCAATAATCGGCGATATCGTAACCATTATCCTTATCCGGTGAAACAAAACAAGGGTTTAACCAGATGATATCGACGCCCAATTCCTTGATATAATCGAGTTTTGCCGTCAATCCGCGCAAATCACCAATGCCATCATTGTTACTGTCAAAATAACTCCGCCAATAACACTGGTAAACTACCGCTTCCTTCCACCATTTTCGGTCATTCACCACCTATTTCCTCCGCCAACATCTTTTTGTCCCAAAGCTTGAAGAACGGGAAATAGATAAATGCTGATACCAGTATCCCTACCGCCTGCATGAGCAAACCGCTAATATTACCGGTTGTCAGATAACCGCTGATCAGCACCGGCGTCGTCCAGGGAATGGCTATACCGTTTAGTTTGGCGACCAATCCCAGACTCATGGCAATATAAGTCAGCACACAAATCGCGATCGGCGACAGGATGAACGGAATAATCATAACCGGATTGAGTATTATCGGCATACCAAAAATAATCGGCTCATTAATATTGAACAGTCCCGGCCAAATCGCAATCTTGCCTAAACTTTTCAACTGCGAGCTGCGTGCAAAAAACAACATCATCACTGCCAGCGACAGCGTCGCGCCCGAACCGCCTAATTGAATAAAGTTATCGATGAATTGTTTGGTAACGATATTCGGTAAATCCAGACCGGCCTGAAAGGCCATGCGATTGGCGTCCATCAAACTATACCAGGTCGGGTCCATTATCGGATTTACTACCGAATTGCCATGTACACCCAACGACCAGAATAAACAACTGGTGAAAGTTGTCAGTATTACTCCGGGCAACGAATTCCCGGCAATCGCCAACGGCTTGCCGAGAAACTTGGTAATAAATTCAAAAATCGTCCCATAATCCGTATTTTCGAATAGCGCCCGTACCAGTAAGAACACCACGATTGCGGCGCCAGCCGGGAGCATCGCCGCAAACGGCCGCGCCACTGCCGGTGGCACGCCTTCCGGCATTTTTATTGTCCAGCCTTTCTGCGCGAAATAACGAAAGATTTCGGTGGCTACTATCGCAGTCAGCATTGCCGTAAACAAACCGGCACTACCGTACCATTTGGCGGTCAGCAGCCCGTCTTTTATCGGAATAAGCAGCATAAAACAGGTCAGCGCAATTCCCATCGCCGATATTCCATCGGTTTTATAAGACTCGGCAAGTTTATAGGCAATTACCGCACAAGCGATAACCGCCATCAAGCCAAAGGTCACGTCAACCGGGTACAATAAATATTTGTTCCAGGTTTTGCCAAAAAGCTCGGTCATAAAATTGCCAAACGCCGCTACCGGAAAACAGGCAATCATCAGAAATACCGAACCGATAATTACGAACGGTACCGTCGACAGCACCCCGTCGCGGATGGCTTTAATATGCCGCTGTGAACCAATTTTTCCGGCCAGCGGCACAAAGTGCCGTTCCAGATAAGCAATGATCTGATTTTCCATAATAACTCTCTCCCTCTAATTTCCTATTCATCAAACCCGTTATTTTTTTCGAGTTCAAAAAACCAATAACCACTGTTCTTGATTGTGCGTTTGAGTTTGTTTTCGTGATCGACCTGCACCAGACCATACACGTTGCGATAACCGTTACACCATGACCAGCAATCCAGAAACGTCCACAGATGATAGCCAAATACCGGCGCACCATCAGCAATCGCTTTATGCACATATTTCAGGTGGTCCTTGATAAAGTCAATCCGTTCGTTGTCAACAATTTTTCCCTGCTTTATCAGAGTCCGCTCGGTCTGTGTCCGATAAGCAACACCATTTTCGGAAATCAATACCGGCAACGCCCGATGATTATTTTTCAACTTCATTAACAAGTCGTAAACACCCTCAGGATAAACTTCCCAACCACGGTCGGAAATTCGCGCACCCGGCGCGAATTCGAACTTGAAACCGGCTTTTGAATTCAGCATTTCCGCCAGGGTGCCGCTTTGAGCGCGGGTGCGCAGCGGATGATAATAATTAACGCCAAGATAATCGACAACATTTTCGGCAATACACTGCAAATCATCCTCTTCCATTTGCGGTAACACCCCAAGCACGCCAATTGCCTTTACCAACTCCGGGTGATAATGACCATCGACCACCGGGCATAAAAAACTGTCCGAGAAAAACAACTCAGCGACCTTGGCCGCTTCAATATCTTCCGGTTTATCAGTCAACGGATATACCGGTGACATATTAAGCACAATGCCGATTTGCCCGTCAAGATTGAGTGCGCGATATTCACGCACCGCCAGCACGTGCGACATTAAAATATTATGCGCAACCTGCACCGCGCGTTTAAAGTCAGTTACTTCGGGCAAATTGGTCGCCAGCATATAACAATTGAGCGGCGCGATAATTGGTTCGTTATGAGTAATCCAAAACTTTACCCGGTCACCGAATAACGCAAAACAAGCACTAGCGTAGCGGGCAAAAGCATCAACAACCACGCGATTTTCCCAACCGCCGATTTTTAGCAGCTCGTAAGGCATATCAAAATGATACAAGTTAACAAAGGGTTCAATACCGTTTGCAATTAATTCATCAATTACCTTGTTATAGAATTCTACACCTTTGGGATTAATTTCACCGGTGCCGTTAGGAAATAACCGCGTCCAGGCAATTGACAACCGATAAGAATTTTGACCACAAGCTTTCATTAGTTGAATATCGTCGCGATAGCGATGATAAAAATCACAAGCAATTTTCGAATTACCCTGTTGCCAAAATTTTTCCGGATCGGCTTCCGTCCAATAATCCCACACTGATATTCCCTTGCCGTCCAGACAAGCCGCGCCCTCCGTCTGCGGTGCTGATGCCGCGCTGCCCCAGAAAAAGCCTTCCGGAAACTGATATTTCATTGTTCTTCTCCTCTTGATAAACTTGCTTATTTTTTGTCCTTGCGATTGCGATACAAGCATTTCACTTGCTGTTCGCAACTATTACAGGCATAGCCTTTGACCATGTTGTCGCCAATACCGATGAAACCGCTAATTGATTTTAACGGCCGCATCATCGCTGAGCTCGATAAAACAACATTACAAGGTGCTCCGCCCAATAAAGTAAATAGTTCCAGCTGGGCGCTAACTGGCCAATCACAGTAGCCTGGGCTAAAGCGGGTACTAATCGTCTTACCGGCTGACTGCACAGCCGCTTCGATCTGGTTTTGCAACCATTCAGCAAGCCGTTCGGCGGCCAACGAACCGATGCTGTCCAAAACATAGCCCTGCATCAACTCACCGCACTCTGTCAACCGCGACGCTTCGCGTTCTAATTGCTCACCGATAGTACAAACAAATAGTGCGGCTTCCTGCAATCCGGTAACTTGAGCGGCAATCTTCTTTCCAACCAAAAACCGCGCATCTGCACAAATCAACTCATCCCCCGAAATTTGCGCGGAAAAATATTTTACAACCGCCTGTGGCTGAATCAAACTGCAGTATTCGACCCATAATTTTCCGATTGCTTCGGCAATCCGCACCGGCGTTTCATTACGCGGGTATCCGACACTCTCAGCAATGTCATCAAGCGTTATTTTCAAATCTTGCCAAACAATTTCATATTCATTATCCATTGGTTTACTACCATCATTTCTAATATTCATGTACCGTCGCGGCAAATGCGCCAACTTCAAGTACCAAGCCGTTATTAATTTCTTCCAGCAATTTATTTAGCTCAGCATAAGCCATTTCCGGCGTTATATTATACATACACTCCAGCGTGCCGCTTGGACACTCCCACTGACGACAAGGATGGCAGGCCAACGCTGATTTGAGAACTACAGAATAATTATTATACGGTGCAAAACCCGGCACCGGTGACGGCCCGTAAAACGACAACGTCGGTACACCTTGCGACACCGCAATATGCAATGGGCCACTATCATTGGTAACCAAAGCAACGCACTTTTTTAAACAGGCGGCAAGCTCCATCAACGACAGTTCGCCGGTAAAAACTGCAATTTTATTCCGCTCTGAATTTGGCTGCTTGCTTTTTGCTATAAAAGCAACACACTTTTCCACCAATTCACGCTCCGGCGCGCTGCCAAAAAAGGCGATTGCATAACCTTCGGCAATTAGTTTCGTAGCGAGTTCTGAAAAATACTCGACCGGCCAGCGTTTAGTCGGCCAGCTGGCGCCAATATTTAACGCAATAACCCGTTCCGGCGCATTGTTCTTCCATTTGGTGTTCCATCTGAGCTCGGCAATTGCTGCTTCCTTGGCACCAATGACCAATTCCAAGCCCGCATCAACTATTTGATCGTTGGGAATAAGCAGTTTTTCGCGCAAAATATCATAATGCGATTCGACAATGTGTTTGTGCAAACAGCGGTTTTCCTGGAACATATCCATAAACGGAGCGAAATAACGGTTTGCATAACCAATACGGAGCTTGGCACCCGAACAAACCGCGATCATTGACGACCGTTCGTTATAATGTAAATTAACAACCAAATCGAAACGTTTTTTACGGATAAAAGCAACAAACCGCAATTGTTTAAACAGATTATCATGATCACGCTTTTTATCCAGCGCAATAAATTCATCGATACAAGGATTTAGCCGCACGACATCACTCCAGCGGGCATCTGCCAATAACGAAATACTGCTATCCGGATAAAGATTGCGTAATGCGCGCAGAAACGGCGTTGTCAACAGCAAATCACCCAACGGCATCAAATTTATTACCAAAATTTTTTTCATCGCGACACTCGTCTTTCACTCAATATTCGATATTCTGATTCTCGATTAACTACTATTCGCTATAAAATAAAAAATCCCTGCAGGTGCAGGGATTTTATTAACGAGAACGAAATTTTTTTAATGTGAGATTTATCGCCGCCACCAAATCAAACCGCCGCGATATTTTGTAAAGAAATTTTTTGTCGCTCCAGGACGGATAAACCAGAACGCGCCTTATAGCATAGCGCTCGGTTTTCCAGGGATTAGTATGCTGATAACAGGCAAAAGCGCCAAAGTAGCCGCAGGCCTTGGCAATCTCGATACATTCGTGATCAAAGTCCCCAAACGGATAGCATAACCAGTCAATCGGGCAGTTGAACTGCTTTTCTAAAACACTCTTACTGTCTTTAATTTCCCGCGTCTTTTCTGCCCGTGTCATCCGGTTAAGATGCTCGTGCGTCAAAGTATGCGAGCCGATGGCGTAACCGGCAGCCAACCAATCTCTTATCTGCTGTTCATTCATCAACGGTTCATAGAGCGCTGCCGGAACACCGTCCCAGGCGTATTGACCACCCATTTTCTCGGCAGCAATAAAATTTATTGCCGGAATATTGTATTTCTTAAGCAACGGAACGGCATTGGTGATATGATTTGCAAAGCCATCATCAAAGGTCATGAGCACTGATTTTTTTGGAACAGCGTTAAGATTTTGCAACCAACCTTCATACTGATTGATTGAGATAAATTGGTAGCCGTGCTCTAATAGTAATTTGATGTGCTGCTCAAGCTTCTCCGGCGACATCTCCGTTGGAAAATCGCTGCTGACGGTATGATAACACAACACCACAACGCGGTTTCGGTAAAACAACCACGCTATAACCGCAGCGACTAATCCGGTTGCCGCGGCTACTAAAGTCAAACCGATATCAATCAATTTCATACTCACCTATAAAACATTAGGAGTGACAAATGTCACTCCTAATAGCTGAAAATTATTTTCCGAACCGCTCTTTAAGGTATTCTTTCACACTGGCGCCGTCATCTAATGCCAGTATTTCCGGCACCGCCGCTTTGGCATCGGCAGTATCCAGTGACCGAATCATGGCATGGACTCGCGGCCGCGATGGCGCATTCATCGACAATTCATCAATCCCCATGCCGATTAGCATTGCCGCCGCCAACGGATCTGATGCCATCTCTCCGCACATTCCCACCCAAAAATGTTCTTTACCGTTCGCTCGGGCGATTTCACCGGCACGAATAGTGTTGTTGATTAATTTTAGCACTGCCGGATTGAAGTGATCATACAGATGGGCAATTGCCTGATTCATCCGGTCAACAGCCAACGTGTATTGGCAAAGATCGTTAGTCCCGATACTAAAGAAATCGCACTCTTTAATCAAGCCTTCGGCGTTGGCCGCAGCCGCCGGAGTTTCAACCATGATTCCCACCTGGAGATTCTTGCCGTATGTTTTACCCTGAGCATCCAGTTCAGCGCGGCAAACATCCATCAACGCTTTTACCTGCCGAACTTCACCTATCGATATTATCATCGGCACCATGATCGCGATTTTTCCATAAGCGGCCGCGCGCAATAATGCTTTTAGCTGAGTCTTGAATATTTCTTCATTTTCAAAGCACAACCGGACAGCGCGGCAACCGAGAAACGGATTTTCCTCATGAGCAACCTGAAGATACGGCAACGGCTTGTCGCCGCCAATATCCATGGTCCGGATAACGCAGAGATGCTCACCACATTTTTCGGCGACAGTTCGATAAGCTTCAAATTGCTCGTCTTCAGTCGGCGGTGTTGCATGACCCATAAACAAGAACTCGGTACGGAACAGACCAACGCCATGGCAACCATACTTAAGCGCACTTTCCATGTCGCTTGGCAACCCGATATTTGCGGCCAACTGAACATAATGCCCGTCTTTGGTAACTGACGGTTCTTTGGCGCTGACAATAGCCAAGCGCTGTTTTTCCATTTCTTCATCGCGCCAGCGCGAATACAACGCCATTACCTGTTCTTCCGGTTGAACGACCAATTGGCCTTTATTTCCGTCCAAAACCGCATTCGCGCCGTCGGGCATCCCTAATATCGCCTCTTGCATACCAACTACTGTGACGATATTTCGCGACTTGGCAATGATTACCGCGTGCGATGTAGTGCTGCCCTGTACCAATGCCACGCCTTGAATTTTATCAATCGGAATCGATGCCATCGTACTCGGTTCAATGTCCTGAGCACAAATAATTGTCGGTTCGTCAAAAGTCAGTTCCGGCACACCAAGTAATTTTCGCGCTATCCGATTATTGATATCCTTCATATCGGCAGCCCGCTCGCGCAAATAAGCATCATCCATCATCGAAAACATCGTTGCCAGCTCTTCACCGGTAGCGATTGCCGCCTTGGGCGCGCTCATACCGTCAGCAATTTTGGCCGAAATAGTATCTGTGACCATCGGATCGCCAATCATCATCAGATGAGCTTCCATAATCTTGGCTTTCTCATCTTCTTTAGTCTGTTGCGCCACTGAAATAATATTCAACAGATCATCCTTGGCACCAGCCACCGCCGCTTCTAAACGCTGTAATTCAACCTTGGCATCGCCAGTCTTATAAGCGGCAAAATACTTGTCAATGTTGTTCGATAATACTTTGATTTTACCGATAGCAATACCTGCAACTATTGGTCTTCCTGTCAAAACATCTGGTCTGGAATCCATAATAAGCACCTCTATACATTAAGATTTACTGTTATATTCGACATTGCCGGAAAAACTCCTGCAAGCAAACAAAAAAACCGCGAATACTCGCGATTTTTTTGGCTTAGCTCAAAATTATTTTTTCAGCATTGCACGCATTTGTCCAGCCATCGTATCGGCAATTGTACCGACGATAATCTGAACACTGCCGCCGCCGAGTTTGATCACGCCTTTGGCGCCCAATTGCTTCAAACGTTTCTCATCAATGTTATCCGGATTGGCCAAGACCAACCGCAACCGGGTGATACAGGCGTCAATGCTCTTGATATTCGCTCCGCCGCCGACTGCTTCTAATACCGCCGCTGCAACTCCGTCAACATCATCGTTGACAGCCTCGATTAACTCATCGCTCTCTTCATCTTCAAACCGTCCCGGAGTAGCCAGATCCCATTTCTTGATAACGAACAGGAACAATACATAATACACTACACCGAAGATTATACCAATCAATGCCAACAACAACGGCTTCGTTGCGATACCAAAATTCAAAGCGTAATCAATGAACCCGGCCGAGAAACCAAACCCGTCTTTGCAACCCAGAAACCAGGTCAAAGCCATGGAAACGCCCGTCAATAAAGCATGGCAGACATACAAGCCCGGAGCCAGGAACAAGAATGTGAACTCTACCGGCTCAGTGATTCCAGTCAAAAATGCTGTCAAGGCAATTCCCAGTAGCATACCAGTAACTTTTTTGCGGTTCTGCGGTTTCGCCGCTGTGATCATCGCCAGACAAGCAGCCGGCAATGCAAACATCATGATCGGAAACATTCCGGTCATGAACTGTCCGGCATGCGGGTCGCCGGCAAAGAACCGTGTTAAGTCGCCGTGGACAACAACGCCGGCGGCATTAGTAAACGAACCGAACTGAAACCACACCAAAGTGTTTAGTACATGATGCAATCCAACCGGAATCAACAACCGGTTCAAGACTCCGAAGATAAAGGCGCCCAATGAACCTGAACTTACAATAAAGGTACCGATGCCATCGATAAATTTTTGGATAAGCGGCCAGCCATAACCGGCTAGCACCCCTAAAATCAACGAATAAAACGACATCATAATCGGCACGGCTCGGCGGCCGCTAAAGAAACCGAGGAAATCCGGCAATTTGGTGTGGCGATATTTGTTATATACCCAACCAGCTAAAATACCGCTGACAATACCGGCCAGCACACCCATATTAATGCTTTTGTCAAATGACACTGCTACCTTCGTCAATACAAGGTAACCTACCGTTGCCGCCAACCCGGCAACACCATTTTGCTCTTCAGCAAGGCCAATCGCAATACCAATGGCAAATATCAATGCCAGGTTAGCGAATATCGCATCACCAGCAGTTGCCATCCATGGCAAATTGAACACATCCGGCTGACCAAGCCGCAACATCAACGCCGCTGCCGGCAGCGTTGCAACCGGAGTCATTAACGCTTTACCAAGTTTTTGGAAAGCGCCGAGAATTTGATTTTTCAGACTCATTTTTTCCTCCATACCCATAATCAAACTACATAATTAAACATGTGCGTATTATATTACAAATAGCTGACCAACTTCTGACCATGTAATAAATCCGCATTGCTCAAAAATGTTCATATACAAGGCGCAACAAAGCAGATGAGTGTTTTTCAGCAGTGCTTTTAATAAAATCCGCTTACTTCGACGATACAGCCCAGTGCGAGAAACAACTGGCCAAGGTGATACAACAGCATCACCCAGATTTTATTTTCCAGGCTTTGCTGTTCGGAACAAAACAGTCCGTAACCAAGCAAGCTATCCGACAGATAAACCAAACCGCAACCAATCGCCAACAACAGATATTTTATCCAGTTCCAACTATACAACCAGTCCGCATGAAACAACCCCGACATTCCGGCAAACAAAAATAAGGCTAGCACCAATCCATAAGCGGCAATCGGCTGGCGCATATGCTCCAGTTTTTTTTTCACCGCACCACGGTGTAGAATAGCCACCTGTAACACGCCAAGCAAAGCAATAGGCACCACCAGCAACCGCGCCCAAAACGTCGGCCACACCAGCGTCATTCCGGCAATATATAACAAATGTGCGGCAAGAAACAACAGCAACCCGACATTGAAAAACCGCTGGCCCGGTACCGTCTTGAACACGTCGGCAACCAGCGATAGTGCAAGCGCCAGCAGAAACAAGTCTTGCATGACATTCAAGCGTCCATTGGGGTCGCCAAACAACACGATGAAAAACAAAATCAGCATCGTAATGATTTTGGCGGCAAAATCAGCATTACGCCGCTCGTATAATATCGCGTTCCAGTTGAAGACCGCAGTAAGCAGGAATAAGAATATCAGCGCAAACGTTGTCATCAGCAAACCTCAGCAACAATCGAAATCAAAGTTATTATACACTGCACGCAAAAAATAATAAACCTCGAAGCATAACTTCGAGGTTTATTAAGTTCAGTCAGATCATAATTATTACGGAAGCTGCCGAACAGTGAGGTTTACTGTTCCTACAGTTTGATCCAATCCGGCGAATTGCCCGACGGCAATTACGGTACGAATCGGAGTCTCTTGCGTTCCGGAAGATGTATATGCCAGAACATAGAAGTTCGAACCAACCGGCATATTAGTAAAGGTTACATTGCCACCGACTGTAGCTTGCGCCGGCGGATTGTAGGTAGTGTTGTTCAATACGTCAATTGTTGATCCAGCACGTACCAATGTGCCATCAGCAACAGGAGCGCCGTTAGCATTTTTTACAGCTACTGTTACAGTCCGGTGCACCATCGCCGGATCAACGACAATTACCATGCTACTGGTAGTACCGGCGTAGGCGGTCATATTGATGGTATTGCCATAAGCGATAGTGTTGCCAACTGGGGTTGATGGAATTACCGCCACGCCGTAACCGCCACTTGTTTCATAATTGGTTCCACCAGCCGTAGGCGATACAGCAGCTTGGAAAGTAATCATTCCATGTGCCAAATCAGAGCTTATAATTGTAGCATTTGGCAGAGTGCTTGCCGTTGAAGAAGCACGCGCCGGATCCAAGAACACAACCTTAAAATTACTGTTTATAGCAACCGGCTGGCCATTGGTATCAACTACTGATACATTGCAAAGAGTTGGATTACGCGGTGCTGGAGGTGTCGGCGGAACATTCGCAGCTTTTTGCGCCGGCGTCGGCTGCGGCTGAACGACTGCTACCGGCGCTGGAGCCGGTTGATCAGCTTCGTTAACGATACCCCTTATCGTGTTCACTCGTACCGTCATTTGCATCGGAACATTGCTATCCCATGTCATGCCGTTCCACTGATCCACGATACACGTAACTGTCCATATTATAGTGGCGCCTCTGCTAATACCGGCAGCGGCTGTTACCGAATTATCCTTGGGAATATAGAAAGTAGCGTAACCTTGAGCGTTAGTTGTAACAGTATAAGACTGGCCGGTTGCCGTGTTAAACATTGTTACACTTTTATTGACGACCGGATTGCCATTCCAATCAGCAATCAGGATGCTGACCGCAACTGTTGCCAGTGACGATTTGCTCGCGACTTCGTTAGCAACTACGATCGTGTTATTTCTGATAACCTGATTCAACATTTTGTTGCTAAGATTAAGTTGCGAGTAATCATTAATTGTACTGTCGCCACCAAACAACGCTGGAACCGGCATTGCCAGCATATTTAAGCTAAACTTCATGTAACCACTGGATAAACCAGTATCATACCCACCGGAAAGCGCAAGTTGAGGTGTAATCTGCGCATTAGCGCTAAAATCAAAACCATTCAGGAACGAGTTGCTGCCAATAATTTGTGAAGTATTATCGCCAAAATACTGATAACCGCGCACATTAGCTTTTAGCCATTGCGCTCCGGGTATCGCTGACGATACGGCTACATCATAACCACTCAGCGCCTCTTGATAATAATTGAAAAACTGGTCGGTACCGAGATTCTGCCGGGAAGTCACCGGCAAATAATAGTTGGCATGACCTTCAAAATAACTTTGCAGATATTCCACGCCGACACCAACACGTTGCTGTAGCGTCGTGGCGCCAGCCGAACGATATGTCAAATCTCCGCTATTATAACTGTTGCTCAGTGAACCAACATCATAAAAAACGTTCGCACCCATCATTGCATTTTTGTTATCTGACAGTCTGCGATAGCCTAAACCAATGTTCCCGGTAACATCACCGCCATTACCCTGAACATTGACTTCCCAGAAGCCAAGCGACTTGGTCTGAAGCCAGTCACCGCCGCACAACGGCTGTACGGTATTGAATTGATAATTCAGGGTTGTCCAATTGTTTCCGGCAAACAGCGACAAACTGGTGTTGTTGAGCCAGGTAGCGCCTTTGTTTGCCCAATTGTTAATAAAATAGCTCGAATAATAGCTACTCAATGAATTGACCGCGCTGTTGAGCGCTGCATTTGAATTATTCGTGCCGGGTGCAAAACTACTTTGTTGCTGAACATTATTCGGATCCATAGCTGGAGATGCCGCAACAGCGACAGTCGTAAACAATAATGTCAACAACATCAGAACGACCAAACATTTTTTCATAAAACTTTCTCCTATTTCGTTGAATTTCGTTATAAATGTATGTTAAGGCCCAAATATGGGCCATTGAGTTCCGTATTAATATTTAAATCACCGAAACCGGCTGGCAACGCAAACTCCGAACCCAAATATCTTGCCACAGTAGCGGCGGGGATACTAGCCGAAACGTTCACCAGACGATAACCGGCTTGCACAGTAACATAGCTATTGACGCGATAATTACAATCAAAATACATCTGAAAAAAAGAAACATTGGTACCTTGTACCCAGTTGCTCACAAATCCTGGAAGCCCGGGCAGCCCTGCGAAAGTATTATTGATATAAAAGTCACCCAGATTCAGACGATAACCTAGCCCGATATATGGCACAGGCAACGGTACGCTGTTCGCAATCGCTCCTGAATAATTTGGTTTTATTATATCACTTGGAGCGGCAGTTTGCAAAAAATAATTATATTTCGCTATAATCGCTTTGGCACCAATCAACACCTGAAAGCTCAGCGGATCAACATCAACAACATCCCAACTTTTTTGCAGAGAAAAAACATCAATACTTAAATCATTGGTCAACGTTGAATCGATATAATTGTCCCAGCCACCGGCTTTATGCGTCAATATTTGATTATGCGCTGTCGCATTGCCGGATAAATTAAAATAGGAAAGTTCCCAATCGTTGCCATAAGTAATAGCAACTTCACCGGAAGTTTTTAGGTTTTCGTTCAATCCGGTGTAGCTTAAGACATCAATTTTGCCGTTTTGTATAACGTTACGCAAATCAATCGTACCGATATTTGTTCCCTGTGAATCATAAACAGTGATTCGGGTATTGCCGTTGGCAATTCCGGAACTCGTAGCATTCATTGCAGTCGAAAAAAACGGATAGTGGTATTGCACCCCAATTCCTTGAGCAATATCAAAGCTGACAGTCTTCTTGCTTATTGTCTGCTGCTCCTGATATTGCGCCAATTCTTGCTGCAATTCATTACCAGCCGGTTGCTGCGGCTCGGCGCTACACACACCCACAGCAATCGGAAGCACAAATATTAATGTCATCACCAATCTGGAATAGAGACTAACTAATTTCATAATGTTTCACCAAAAAAAAACCGCGGAGCGTTTGCCCCGCGGTCATTAACTTGCGTTTAGAAGAATACTGTAAACTCTGATTTGTAGATGTTGCGCGGTACGTTCATCGGATATAATGCTGCGGAAGTAGGCGACGCGCCTGATTGAGCAGACGCCAACTGTCCGTCAATTGCGGTAGTGTAAGACCAGCTAAGGTGCCAGTCCATATTTGTAGCGGGCGCCCAGTCCATACCAATTTCCAGACCTTGCGCGTTACCATTCATACCGAAACTATCCAAACCTTCGGAACCTTGGAAATTTCTGCCACCCCAGCCAAGTGTACTAACGTCATAGTTCGGGCTGGTCCATACCGAGTTAGCACCAGTCGAAGCATACAAACCATACACGTTCATCGAACCTTTGACCGCCGAGTTATAAGTGCCAAAATCGATACGACCTAACCACGACAAGTTTTGCTGCGAACCCATACTAATATCGGCTACAGGATAACCGCCAGGCATCGCTGTTGTAGCTTGTCCAACCACAGGGTACGCATTAGCGTTAGACGCCGCAAAGGCGGTTAACGAAATTAACGGTGTGATTTGATAGCCCGCGCCAACCTCGATGAATTGCGCCGGAGCTGCTACGTTTTCGAACGGATTGTAATTGTATGTTGAAGGTGTTTGACCTCCCCAACCTTGATACCAACCAAGCGAAACATTAGCTGCGCCAAACTGATAACCCATGTCTAGACCGGAAATAAACGCTTGGTCTGCAAAAGACGGGCTTGGTTGAGAACCTTGAATGCCTGATGCATATCGAGTTGTAACGCCGTTGATGTCAGCACCGGCGAAGATGTCAGCTTTGAAGTTGCCTGACTGCATTGCCATCCGCACGCCATCCAACCGGCTGTCTGTTACCAAACCACCACGACCTAGAGTGTTGGTGAACGGGAGATTGTCTTCCATCCGGCCAGCATACCAAGTTGCGCCAAGGGCATTACCATAGACATAAGCGCTACGGATTTGTGTATCAATGATACTACGGTTATCGAAATAAGTAGTGGCGTATGTACCACTAGTAGGATTAGCCGACGCCGGTCCTTCCAGCAACGGTGCAATAAAACGTACTTCGGCATAGTATTTCCAGTTGCCGTCGATGTTACCGCTGATTTGCGGTTGTATAAACATCAAAGTATTCGGTGTTGTCACTGTGTCCCAAACATGGGTAGTTCCGTCTAAACGCGGGGTAGTATTCGGGTCAATTTGAACCTGCGATTGGAACGAGAACTTAGGCATACGGTCAATTTGCGCCTGAATTCCGGTTACCTGAGCTTGCAGTGTATCAACTTTGACGCCCATAGCGTCTAGTTCAGCTGCGAACTCGGCAGCAAGTCTTTGAACCAAAGTACGGTCTTGTTTGCTTAAGTTGTCCATAGCGGAAGTGCCGCCAGCGGACAATTTGCGCATAACGCCAGAAAGCATCACTGCCGCTTCGTAGCGGGTAAGCGTGCGGTTACCGACAAAAGTTGTCGGTGTTTCACCAGTAACGATGCCATCTTTTTGAAGTTGGGCTATTGCCGCGTAAGCCCAGTGATTAGCCGGCACGTCGCTAAACGGCGTAACTGCCGGAGCAGCGAAACCGACAGCACTTGCTGTTAGCAAGAAGCAGGCGATTAGCAATACTGCTAATAGTTTTCTCATAAATTCCTCCTCGATAATTGTCTGCTCTCACAGACTTTTCTGCCTCATTGTACTATGTGATAGTATTATTCGCAATAGTTTTTCGACTTAATTTCTTTTTTTTTCAAAAAATGACCCGCTGCAACCACTGCAGCTGTTAAACTAATATTAATTATCCTGCAATAATTCGACAGATAGACGCCAAGCCAGTCGTCACCGGTTATCATGCCCGCCGCCGCATAACCAAGTACCGCCGCGCCAACATAGATTATCAGTGGAAATTTATTTATCATTTTGAGCAACCACTGTGAGCTGAGCATCACAAACGGAATACTGATAGCGATTCCGAAGATTACCAGTCCCAAATGTCCGTTTGCCAGCGCCACAACCGCCAGCACATTATCCAGACTCATTATCCCGTCGGCAATGATTATCGTGCGAATTGCCAGCCGCAAGCTTTCTGCTGCTTTGTGCTGCGGCACTTCTTCGTCATTACCCGCAAGCAACTTTATCGCAATCCAGAGCAACGCCACCCCGCCTGCGGCTTTGAGCAACGGTATCTGTACCAGTTGGCTGGCAACAAAAGCAAAAACAATTCGCAGTCCGATTGCACCGGCCGTCCCCCAAAATATCGCCCGTTTCTGCTGCTGCTTAGGCAAATTTCTGCTGGCGAGCGCTATCAAAATAGCATTATCGCCCGATAACAACAAGTCCACAAGGACAATACTGCCAACTGTTAAAATAATAGTGAAATCCATATTACTCCTCGATGAAATATCGCTGCGACTCGGCGGTTCTTTGCGCATTATACAAGGTTGCGATTGCCGCAAAGCCAAACTGCTGCGTCATTTGATACCAAATATCCAATTGTTTTAATATGCTGTTCAAAATTTGTTCACGATCCAAATTGATAGCCTTCAACATTTTCAGCGATGTCACACTATCCGCTAATCCGTCCGGAAAATCGTCCGGCTGTTGCGTAATATTGATACCAATTCCAATAACAACACATTCCGCCCGCCCGTCCTGCCACGCTGCCTCACACAGCACCCCGGCCAGTTTCTTACCGTCACAATAAATATCATTGGGCCATTTTATCAGCGATTCGATACCGCAAACTGCGCGCAATGACGAATTGAGCGCAACGCCGGCCAGCAAAGAAAACAATTTGATGTTTTCCGGTTGGCAACGCGGACGCACTACCACCGAAAAATATAAACCTTTTCCATGAACAGAATGCCAGCTATTGTCATTTTGCCCGCGGGCGGCAGTCTGGTTATCGGCAATGATGACCAATCCCTCGACGCAACCGGCAGCCGCTTGCTGCTTGGCAACGTCGTTAGTTGAAGCAATGGTATCAAATCGCAAAACTTCTATTCCGATAATTACTTTATCCAATACTTTCTCCCATAGATAGTTCGTTGACTAAAGCGGGCGAATTACGAACCGGCAGGCGAATTGCCCGGCGGGCGGTAAACTGATTATTCCTTCTTTTGATTCAAGCTCACCGTCATGCTTAATATTATCTGCCAAACCATACCACGGCTCGATGCACACGAACGGCGCACCGGCGGGCGGCATCCATACCCCGACATACGGCCAGTTTTCACAATCGACCGCTACGCCTTTGCCACTGGCTTTGTTGACTAACGAAACAGTCTTGGAAGCCAGCCCCTTGAATACCAATGCATCGTTTTTGAACAACTCCCTGGTCAAACTCCGCTCGGTTTGATTGGCAAAGAACAACTCGGTTTGGCCGCTGTAATGTGGGCCGTCCAGCAGATGGATACTGGCTGATTCCGCCTGCGATATTTGCAATACATAATCTTCAATTGATTCGCAAGAAAACAACGGGATATTAAAACCAGGATGGGCACCGATGGAAAACAATAATTCAGTTGAACCGGTATTGATTACTGTGTACTCCACCGCCACCGAACAATTTTCAATCCGGTAGCCAATCCGCAGTTCGAAATCAAATGGATAGAGTGCGCGCGTAGCCGCGTCTGACCGCAGCGAAAATTCGAGATAGTTCTCAGAGCGAGCCGACAATATAAACTCTTTGTCACGGGCAAACCCATGCTGACCAACAAAATAGGTTCTGCCGTTATAGGTATAACAGTCGTTTTTTAACCGGCCAACAAAGGGAAACAATACCGGCGCATGACGCGACCAATGTTTCTTGTCCGCCTGCCACAAATACTCCAAGTCGTCAGTTTTAGTTTTGATACTGGTCAATTCAGCGCCATCGCTTTTGGCGACTACACTAATCCAGTCATTTTCAATCGTGTACATCAAACCTCCATCAGGATTGTTTTTTTTGATAGTTTTCGATAAATTTATCGATTCCCTGCTCCCGCATTTGCTCCAAATTGGCAATCCGGTTCGAGCGAAAGATATAGTGAAATATTTTCGCAATAATATTCCAAAGTTTCTTACAGTCACGAAAATTAGTGAACGTTCGACACTCCGAGCAGTTGCGCTGATTTTTTTCGATATTACACTTTCGTACCGGACAGGACGAGAACCGTTGTTTTCCGCTGGCGCAACCGGCACATTTGCCTTTTTTATGGGCGCCGCAATCCGAGCAAATTATTCCGCAATAGGCTATTTCCATCAGTATTGTCCTTTCTGTCAGTTGATTTCAATCGTTTTCAAAAATACTTCGCCCAGCGAATTGTGATTAAAGTTTTTCACGCGCGGCGACAAGCATAATGTATCTGTATAATAATAAATTGGGACAATCGCAAACGCCTGCATGAGCGTATTTTCGGCCTCATGCAGCAATTTTGACCGCAATCGTTTGTTGTCGGTTTTATTGCTGCTCATCAGAATTGTGTCAAAAGTCACATCATCAAAATTCGCTTTTGGCGCGCCCAATTGCTCGCAAAACAATGACAAAAAGGTGTAGGGGTCGGCATAATCAGCCGTCCAGCCGTCTCTGGCAATCGCGTAGTCATATTTGCGCCGCGTTGCCAAAAAAACTTTCCCTTCCATATTGGTCAGCCGGGTTTTGATACCAAGATTAGTGCGCCACATTTCCTGGATAGCCTCAGCCATCTGCTTGTGTTCGTCGGCGGTGTTATACAGCACCGCATCGACAGGAAAGCCCTTGCCGTCCGGATAACCGGCCGCTGCCAACAACTTGCGTGCAGTTTCAATATCGTTGTCTTTGAAATAATCGCCGCCAACCGCTCGGAAATCTGATCCGTCCTGATAATCGGCAATACCCGGCGGCACCAGCGCCAATGCCGGTTGTTGTCCGCCCTTGAGTACTTTATCAACTATCGTTTTCCGATCGATAGCCAGACAAAGCGCCTGACGCACGCGGGCGTCATTGAACGGCGGCTGTTGGGTGTTAAAGGAATAGAAATAGGTTCCAAGTAACGGAAATATTTTTAGCTTGTTTTCGGACATCAACCGCGGCATTTCCGACAGCGGTGGATTAAATAATACGTCCAGCTGGCCGCTTTCGAGCATCTGTAATAATGTTGAGCTGTTTTCTGTAATAACAAACTCCGCATTATCAAGTGTTACTTCCGACCCATTCCAATACTGCTCGTTTTTTACTATTTCAATCTTTGAATTATGTGACCAGCTCTTTAGCTTAAATGCGCCATTACAAACGATTTTAGTCGGGCTGTTAAAGGTGGCAGAATCACTTTCTAGTACCCTTTTACACACCGGTGCATAATAGTAGGATGACAGCAAATCCGGGAAAAATGGTGTAGGTTGTTCGAGTTCGACTTCAATTGTGTAATCGTCCGGAGTTTTGATGCCAACTTCAGTTAATTGACATTTTCCGCCGTTATAGCGCTCCGCGTTTTTGATGAAATAAAGATTATCTGCGGTGACACTTGCAAATTTAGGATCAAGATGAGTACGCCAGGCATAGGCAAAATCCGCCGCTGTAACGCTACTACCATCCGACCATTTAGCATTTTTTCGAAGATGGAAGACGTATTTCGTATCGCCATCCAACGCTTCCCAACTTTCGGCTGCTGCTGGTTGAACTGCCCCGGATTGATCCAAATAAGTCAAGCATTCGAACAGCTGCTTGGCAACCAGCGCATCATAGCGGCCACTAAGTTTTCTCGGGTCAAGCGTTTCCGGTTCGTTATTTATTCCAACTCGCAGCGGCAATTCATTTTTTCCGCATCCGGAAACAATCAAGGTAATCAGCAACAACGACAATAACAAAATATTTTTGATACTCATACGTTCTCCAGTTAAGCTAGTAGCCTTCTACTGTTGCTTTTATCGAACAATCTTCTAACACGAAGTAATTTTTTTTGTCTAAGCGATATTCAAATTTCATATCGCCTTGACCGGCGGCTTTGGCTCTGATCAGCCAATAGTGGTCTTTGAGTTTATCAGCGCGGGCAACATCGGGATTGGTATAGCCGCTTTCCAACACTTCAAAAGTATCGTTATTCCAAAGCGGCGACAAATACCAGTCGTAGCCACTTTTGGGGTTACACGGCAATTTTACGAAGAAAATATCACCAACAAACGCCGTAGTGCGCAACTGGTCGTTGATTAACGAAAAATTTCTCCAGGTAATTACGTTAATAGTGATTTTTTTGGTAAGATTTTTATAAGATACTTCAAGCGTGGTATGTCCCGATTTAAGAGCAGTGTATGCTTTATCAGCACGTACCGATATGTCAGTTTCTTCTTTGAAATAGCGCGCAAAATCAGCGCCGGTACGAATATCAATCTGACCCTTTATCGCCGAAATCGGCGTAATATAAAACGGTTGGCCGCTATAGACTGTGAACGTGTCCTGCGCGATATCAAGAAATGCTTCGCCGTTTCGCATACCGGCAAAAATCAATAAACATTGAGGCGCCGGATCATCTATTGTCTCGTTCACCTTGGACACAACAACGCAATAATCAACATAGGCCGGATCTGAGTTGCCCAACACCGTATTATAAAGTCCGTCGTCAGCCAATGCCGCCATACTCACTGACACAATAATGCAAATCAACAATAATAGTATAATACTTTTTTTCATCCTACGCTCCTGCTACCACTTCAATAGTTAATTCATAGTTGCCCGCAACGGTACTCGCATCCCATGGCTGGTAATATTGTAATGCAAACTTGGCCGTTCCGGCAGCAACCGCTTGTATTAAATAATATTTCTTGGACGGCGCGCCAGACAGTTTGTTGGCAACCGCATTGTTATTAATCATATAGCCACTGTCGGCAATATTTACGTTGTCACCTTGCGAAACCACTTGCCAATCATAACCGGTCGTTGGATTGCTCTTTAATTTCACCATCAACCAGGTATATTGCGGCATTGAAATCGTTTGTTTATTCGCGTTTTCGTCAACTACGTAAGGCGCAATAACTTGTATGCCCAATCTATCTGCCACCGTTCCTTTTTGGGTTATCTGCGCCTCGGCCAATCCGGCTTTAGCGGCAACACCGGAAAATATATAAGTTTTCGATAAACCATCTTGAGTAAACAACGAATTAAAGTTGCTGTCTCCGCCAAAAGTGTAGCTACTGCCAAATCCACCAAAAGCTTTAATATTTAATGTTTGACCAACCACTAGCAACACGCTTTTACTGGAAAACGTCACGCCGGTATCGGCGATTGCAATCTCCAAACGTTTAATTGGGAACGAAAAATTGCTATCAGTTGTTGAACCATTACCGTATGCGCTACTACTATCAGCAGGATCTCCCGCTCTGTCTACAGGGTAATACCCGTCAGTGGCATTGGCTACCGAGTAACCAAACAATGCGATCAACAGCAAACTAATTAAAAAAACCTTTTTCATACTTCCCCCACCAATTTATTAATCGATATTTTTATCAATGCGACTGAGTGTCTCTGCAGTACAATACCAAAGCAGTTTTCCGGTCGCCTGAACAAGTAAATCACGAACAGCTATCGCACACATAGCGCCTTTGGTAAACGACAACCGTTCACTTGTCATTCGCGTTAACCACAGTCCCAAAGTTGGTTCATGGCCAACCACTATGATGGTGGTATCATCATGATAACCGGCCCATTCGTAATATAACTCCTCAAACCGGCCATCAGCAATTTCTTCACGCAGATACCGGTCTTTGGTTTTCAAAGTCTCGGTAAGCAAATCAGCAGTTTGACGCGCCCGGCGTAAAGGGCTGGAAAAAACCACTACACGCTTGCGATCCAAAAAAAGCGGTTTCAATCCCTTCGCCGCTTGCTTTATCTGTTTGACACCAGCCTTCGTCAATTCGCGCTCGGAATCGCCGTGCAAATTATAGGCCTCGGCTATCCCGTGTCTGAATAACACAATTTCCAACAACCATTACCTCCTGTCCGAAATGAAAAAATTATTCATTGCTTTTTTTATCGGTTGAATTTTGGGCAAGTATTGCGGACGTTTGTCGAGATTTGCATCGATTATCCACTCCATCAACAGTCTCTGACTTTTAATTTTTTCATGTCGTCCGGCATGAATTTTTTTATATTCACCGTCGAATTGCAACTCCCAGGCTTTACAATTATCTTTTAGAATCAAATCCATCCAGCTGCATATTTCCGCAATTTGACCGGCATCGACCACGGGAAATAATATTTCCACCCGTCGATCAATATTTCTCGGCATCCAGTCGGCGCTGGACAAGAAAACTTCCCGATCGCCGCCGTTTTCAAAAATAAATACCCGGCTGTGTTCGAGAAACCGGCCGACAATACTGCGAACTGTGATATTTTCGCTCAATCCTTTAACGTTGGGGCGCAACACACAAACTCCGCGCACAATCAAATCAATTTTCACGCCGAATCCTGATGCCCGATATAAGAATTCAACAATGCCTTTATCGACCAGTGAATTCATCTTGGCAACTATGCGCGCATTTTCACCGCGCCGCGCATGCTCGATTTCCCGATTAATCAGTTCATAAATGCGGGCGCGCATCCCCATTGGCGCAATCGCAATTTTATTCCATACCGGCGGATCGCTATAACCGGATATGACATTAAAAAACGCCGATGCGTCACTGCATAAATAGCCGTTAGTGGTCATTAAACTCATATCAGTATAAATCTTTGCTGTAGAATCATTGTAGTTTCCGGTGCCTAAGTGAACATATCGTTTAATTCCGGAGCCTTCCTTGCGCACCACTAATGAAATCTTGGCATGGGTTTTTAAACCAACCAGTCCATAAATTACATGACAGCCAGCCTCTTCCAGCCGCCGCGCCCACTGAATATTGTTTTCTTCGTCAAAACGGGCCTTCAACTCTACGAGTACGGTTACCTGCTTACCATTTTCAGCGGCCTTGGCCAACGCCCTGACTATCGGCGAGTTGCCGCTTACCCGGTACAGCGTTTGCTTGATTGCCAGAACTTGCGGATCCTCAGACGCTTGCCTGATGAAATTAATCACCGGTTCAAAAGACATATACGGGTGATGGAGCAACACGTCTTTTTCACTTAGTACTTCGAAAACATTTTCGTTTTCCAGAAATACCCGCGGTATTACCGGGGCGAAACTGGCTTGACGCAAAAATTCATATTCAGCGCCAAACAAATCGAAAAACTTAAAAAAACATGTACAATCCAATTGTCCTTCGATTTTAAAAATATCAGCATCATATACTTCTGTTCCGGCTTTGATAAACGACCGCAATCGGCGGCTATTACCGGATATTTCGATACGCACAGCATCACCGCGTTTACGTTTGCGCAGTGACCGCGCCACCTCAACTAGCAAATCATCTGTATCGTCTTCATCAATTTCCATGTCGTTATCCCGGGTTACCCGAAACAGCAACTGCTCGCGAATGGTATAGCCCTGAAAAAAGTCTCCCAGATTATTTTTGATGACCTCTTCGAGCATAACAAACTTTTTCCCGACAACGGTGTTTGGCACTTCCAAAAACCGCGGTAATATTCCCGGCACCGGAACAATCGCTTGTTTTTCTTCGCCGGTAATATTATTACGTAACGCAACAGCAATATTAATAGTCTTATTCGCCAACATCGGAAACGGATGCGCCGAATCAACACCCAATGGCGTAATTACCGGGAAAATAAAATTGTGAAAGTAACCTTGAAACCAATCTTTTTCGCGTTCGCTTAATTCAGAGTAGTCAGTTATCCCGATATTATAAGGTTTTAAACCGTCGAAAATGCTTTTCAGATAGGAATACTGCCGTTTTACCAATGCATGCGCGGATAAGGACAATGCTTCAAGTTGTTGATCCGGCGTCATTCCCGAATCATCGGTTGCCATAACATCGTGTTCACTCTGATTAATCACTCCGGCAACACGAATCATAAAAAACTCATCCAGATTATTGGCAAAAATCGAAATGAATTTTAGCCGTTCGAGCATCGGCCGGTCAGAATCGGTGGCTTCTTCCAATACCCGCTCGTTAAACTTCAGCCAGCTTAGCTCACGATTGAAAAATTGCTTATCGCCGAAGTTCTTGATATTCAACATACTAAACCCCTTTTTGCAGAATTGGAATTATCCCATACACTTCTTCGAAAAATTCGGCCTTTTCTTCAAACATCCATTCTTCCAACGCTGTATTGCCGCGATATTTCATCATAATCTGCAATTCTTCGCCTTCGACAACAATATCTATTGCCGATATTTTTTGCTGATGGCTGCGATCAAGAGCATCGGCAATTCGAATAATTGCCGCCAGTTTTGAAATTGTCATCCGATGAATTTCGCTAAATTCATGCATTTCCGGACTGTCGATGTCCGGCGGATAAGAGGAATGAAAATATGCTACATAGGCAATAATTGCCCGTTCAGCATCGGAAAAGCCGAGCAGATCATACGACTTTACTAAATTAAATGAATTTAAGTAATGCCGCCGCAAACCAATATGTTTACCGATATCATGGAACACACAGGCTATTTGCAGCAAGAACCGTTCACGTTTTCCCATACCATGTACAGATGACATACTGTCATATATTTTTAATGCATATTGTTCTACCGCCACTGCGTGCTTCACATCATAATGATACTTTTCGGCATAGGCACAAGCCAGTTGATAAATATGCTTTTGAATTATTTCGTCCCAATCGCTGTTTACTCGTTTAACAACAGCTTCAATAGCCAAACCTTGAATAAAGCCGGTACGGGTAACTATTATTTCTTGAGCAGCAGTCATCTGTAAAATATCGCGATAAATTGTCATCATCGGCAAAATGTATTCTGCTTCGTCTTCAATCAACCCAAACCGCTTGGTCAGCTGAACTGTACCTAGATAGCGAACACTCTTGTACAGCTCCAGAAATTCTAAGCGATCAATAACCACATACCCACTCCGCAATTGATGGCGAAGCATTTTCAGCAACAACGGAACTTCAGCTCCGGCAAACACCACACTCTGAATCATTTCATGTTGTAAATCACTGACAATGTTTTCAACACTCGCGGCAACTAATTCTTCCAGCGCTTGCGGAAAATCAATATTCTCGCGCTGGGCACGGGTGAAATTTTCACGGATGCGCATAGCGCTAATGTTGATGTTATGCTGGTATTGCAACTCATTTTCGGCGTATAACGCAACACTCATACCACCACTGGAAACATCAGCGAATAATATATTCCTGACTCCGCCAATTGTATTGTTATCGGATATTTGCTTGTAAACAAATTTATTATCCAGTGCTTCACGAAATAAGGCGGTGTATATATAGTAGTTTTCGACGGAAATATTCAAGACCTCAAGTTCTAACCCGGTTTTTATTTTAATCTGGTCAACAATATAGGCTTTGTTTTGCGCTTCGCGCATTGCTGTTGTAGCAACTAACCGATAATTAACGCACGCGTATTCACGCATCATTTGCTTGAATCCCTGCAATAGTTCACAAACATCGCGGACGGTTTCAAAGCTGATAAATCCATTTTGAAAAGCTTCTATTCCAAAGGTAATCTCCCGACGCGCCTCCTCGAGCAACCGGATATCTTCCAAACAAGTATATTCAACGAGATAAAAAACCGCCATTTCTGAACTTAAATGCATCACAGCAAATCGCTGTCTATGCTCGTTTTCCATAACGTCCTCCCTGTTGCCCAAGCATGAAATCACTTTAATTTCATATATTATACACCATATTAATTCAATCAGACATTATTTTTCACATATCCACTGTTTGCATATGCATTTCCAATCAGCTACAATATGGTAATAAATATAGTGGTGGTAGAAAATGAGCGAGCGCATTGCAATAATTGACTTAGGTTCCAATTCTGCGCGCCTGATAATAATGAAAATTTCTAAATCAGGTGCCTATCATCTGATATACAACCAAAAAGAAGGCGTGCGGCTGTCCGAAGGTTTGCAACAAACTAACAGGTTGCAACCAGAGGCGATGCAGCGCGCGCTCGACACACTATACTCATTTGCACACATGTGTTCATTGCATAAAGTTACAACTACTATCGCCGTAGCGACGGCAGCAATCAGAAACGCTGTTAATGGGCAGGAGTTTATGCTTTCCATCGCCCGTAAAACCAATCTCAGCATCAGGGTCATTTCCGGCGAACAAGAAGCTCACTTGGGTTTTGTCGGTGCCATCAACACGCTTAACATCCATAACGCCATTCTTTTCGATCTTGGCGGAGCTTCAACCGAAATCACTCTCATTCGCAATAAAATAGCGGCGCACCGTATCTCTCTGCCAATTGGCGCAGTTAATCTCACTGAGAAATTCGAGCTGCAAGATGCTAATGCAGATAAAATTAAGTTGGCAAAAGCTTATTTTCACGCTGAATTATCTAAACTGGATTGGTTAAATGATATAAAAAAAGACCGCTTCCCATTAATTGGCATCGGCGGCACGGCACGTAATATCGCCAAAATGGATCAACGGCAAAAAAACTATCCCTATCCAAAAATTCATAACTATGTTTTAACTACTACAAATTTTGAGAGTTTGTGGAAAACCATTTCGTCTGCCGACTTATCCACACGAGCGCAAATTCCCGGGTTATCTACCGGACGCGCAGATATAATCGTTTCCGGTGCCACAATAATGAAGTGCCTCTTTGAAAAAACTAATGCCCAAAGATTGATAATCAGCGCTTGCGGTATCCGCGAGGGTCTGTTCTGCGAATATTATCTGTCTAAATATGAAGATGCACCAGCCTTAGTTGCCCATAATATCACCGTTCGCTGTGCACAAAATCTGTTAAAATACTGCGGCAGCGATGAACAACACGCCACACGGGTGTCGGAATTTGCGTTGTCGATTTTTGACGGGTTGTTTTCACTGCACCGCTTGGACGATGGTTATCGACGGGTATTAAAAGTTGCTGCAATTCTTCATGATATCGGAATTTCTATAAACTATCACGATCACCCGCGCCATGGTGCTTATCTTATCGAAAACGCTACGCTCTTCGGTTTTTCCCATCGCGAGCAACTGCAAACTGCCGCAGTTGTCGGATTGCACGGCGGTTACAACGTTAAATTCCGAAGGATACGCGTATATGCTGATTTTTTTCGCGGTGATGATTGTCGCGGCATTTATCGCTTAGGCTTTTTTCTAGCGCTTGCCGAAAGCCTGGATGTTGACCAGCTGGGTGATATTGAAAAACTCCGCATTCAGGTTTTTCCCGAATATATCCAAATTACTTGCCGCACCAATGAGCCTACAGCACATGGTGTTCGTGAGGCCATGCGACTGAATTACTGGTGCAAGCGCGAATTCGGCAGAAGTTTACTGATCGTTCAAGAGCAAATCCCCACAGAGGTGTAGATGAAATTAATCGATAAATATTTATTCAGAGAACTATTGGGCCCGTTCGTATTTGCAGTAGCGGCATTTGTAGCCGTATCAATTGGTGCGGCTTTCTTCGTTATCGCTGATCTAATAAGCAAATATAATGCACCATGGTACTTTGCCGGTCAGCTGATTTTATTGCGGCTGCCAATGATTTTGGTTCCGGTAATACCAATGTCAATGTTATTGGCTACTTTGCTGACTTTTGGAAAATTATCATCCAACAGCGAAATAACCGCGATGAAATCAGGGGGAATGAGCTTTCAACGCATAATGTTGCCAGTCATAGCACTTGGAATAATTGTAAGCCTTGTATCCTTTGCCACTTCACAATTTGTAACGCCGTGGTCAAGTAAACAATATGATTATATAGAAAAAGCGCTGATCAAAAAAGAAAAAACAGCCAATGTTTCGCTAACAGACAATGTCGTATTAAAAGGATCAATTGACGGTAATAAAAACAACTATATGGTACTGTATGCCAAGAATTATAACAGTAACGACCGAACGCTGCATGGTGTAACCGTTGAAGAATTTTCTGAAAACAAATTACTCAGAGTTATGGCTTCAGAAACTGCCAATTATGTCGGTGGCAATTGGCAGCTAAAGCACTGTAATATTTATAATCTAAACAGCAAGAATGCCTTCGACAAAAAGGAGTTTGTTAATCTGCCCCTCACAAAAAAGCCCGAGCTGGTTGTAGCCGATCAAAAAGACCCCGAGCAAATGGAGTTAAGCGAGCTTAAAGCCGTTTATGATGCACTAAAAACCGAAGGCAGCCCTGATTACAGCAAATTCGAGACTGAACTATTCAATCGCTCAGCCATACCATTTGCCGGAGTCATTTTCGCAATCATCGGCGCGCCGCTTGGCATGCAATCCAATCGTTCGAGTTCTTCGGTCGGTTTAGGGATCAGTTTGGTGGTCATTCTGCTGTATTATGCAATATACTCTTTCATGTTGACGCTCGGACGTGGCGGAGTAATTAACGGATTTATTGCCGCCTGGTCGCCAAATATTATTGGAATGTTGTTTGGCGCCATACTGATTTTTCGAGCCAGAAAGAAATAGAAAAAGGCTATACGAGTTCAAATTTCGTATAGCCTTTTTTGTATGAATTAATTGGTCAAACTTCTTATCGGTGCCGGTATTCTGCCACCGCGCGCGATAAAATCTGCTGCGGAAAAACTATTAACTTTTAATATCGGACTATGCCCAAGCAATCCGCCAAATTCGACATAGTCGCCAACCGCTTTGCCCGGCACCGGAATTATCCGCACTGCGGTAGTTTTGTTGTTAATAACACCAATAGCTGCTTCGTCAGCGATAATTGCTGCAATCGTAGCGGCCGTCGTATCACCTGGCACAGCAATCATATCTAGTCCTACTGAGCATACACAAGTCATAGCCTCGAGTTTTTCCAACGACAATGCGCCTACTTCCACCGCATCTATCATACCGGCATCCTCGCTGACAGGAATAAATGCACCACTCAAGCCACCAACATAGCTCGATGCCATAACGCCGCCTTTTTTCACTGCATCATTTAACAGCGCTAGCGCGGCAATAGTACCCGGCGCACCGCATTTTTCCAAACCCATTTCTTCAAGGATGTGGGCCACGCTATCACCTACCGCCGGTGTTGGTGCTAATGACAAATCAACAATGCCAAATTGCACACCTAACCGGCGCGAGGCTTCCTGGGCAACTAACTGACCGACACGGGTAATCTTAAACGCCGTTCGTTTTATTGTCTCAGACACCACGCCAAAATCCGCGCCACGACATTTTTCAAGCGCAGTTTTGACAACTCCCGGACCGGAAACGCCGACGTTGATAACACACTCCGGTTCGCTCACACCGTGAAACGCACCCGCCATAAACGGATTATCGGAAACAGCATTAGCAAATACTACCAACTTGGCACAGCCAATGGCATCGCGGTCAGCGGTCAGCTCGGCGATTTTTTTTATTATTTCGCCCATTTGCCGGACTGCATCCATATTGGTACCAGCGCGCACTGACGCTATATTAACCGACGCGCACACTTTATTAGTACGTGACAAAGCTTCAGGCAACGATGCTATCAATCGGCTGTCACCCAGCGTATAACCTTTTTCCACCAACGCCGAAAACCCGCCGAGAAAATTAACACCTACCGCGTCTGCCGCCCGATCTAATATTTCGGCAATTTTGACATAATTGTCGGTTTTGCACGCCTCGGCCACAATCGCAATCGGCGTTACCGAGATTCGTTTATTGATAATCGGCACGCCATATTCTCGTTCAATATCTTCACCGGTCCGGACAAGATTACGCGCGGTATGCGTTATTTTTTCATAAATATTAGCACAAAACCTGTCCACATCTGGATGGGCGCAGTCGCGCAGGGAAATTCCCATAGTTATCGTGCGCACATCGAGATTATTTTCTTCAATCATTTGATTAGTTTCACGAATTTCTTTTGCTGTTAACATTTTGCCTCTTTCAATAAAAATAATTCAAATCGCTCAAAAATGCTCATATATAAGGCGTGACGATTATTGCGCTGCGCCGTGCGAAAAAGGTACGCAAGCAAGTAAACGCAGGAACAGCGCCGTAGATAAGCGTTTTCAGCGATTCAGACTAGATACGATGCATCGCTTCAAATATTCCTGCATGTTGTACTTTTATATCTAAACCCATCGCTGCGCCCTCACCGGCAAATATCTGCTGAATATCCTTTAGTGCTGTTTGCGAACCGGTCATATCAGCAATCAGAATCATATTAAAGTAGCCCTCAACAATGTTTTGATCAAGATTAATAATATTAATTTGATGTTGCGCCAAAATTCCGCTAGCCATCGCAATAATACCCATACGGTCCTTACCTACAACAGTTATAATAATTCTCATTTTGCCTCCAAAATTTCTTGATACCAACAACTAATTTATTCTATTTTTTTACCCCTTGTAATTTCACTATTAACGGAATTAGTAGTCGTTTTATATCTTTCGTTATTCAATGCGTTCTCTCAATTTACTGATTATCATTAACGAGTTGTCAACATTTCTGTGGATAAACCGTAACCACCGCAGACGCTTTAACAACAACGTTCGCTAGCACATATTCCGTTGTCAACATAAACTTATCCACAAAGTTGTCAACAAACTAATTGTTAAATCCATTTTCGTTATTATCCAATTGTTTTTGCTTTTTTTGACGTTTTTTTGCAGCACGGGTTTTTCCAAAATAATACCCCAAAGCAATAATTAACGCCAAAATAAAAGCTGTTGCATTCATTATTTCACTCCTAATAGCGCAAGCATGATACCGCCGGAAATTGCGGTGCCAAAAACACCGGCGAGATTCGGCCCCATGGCATGCATAATTAAAAAGTTATAGGGGTTTTCCTTTAACGCTACCATATGCGAAACCCTCGCTGCAATCGGCACCGAGGCAATTCCTGCCGATCCAATCAACGGATTGATCTTGCCACCGGAAAACCAGTTCATGATTTTCGCACCAATAACGCCCGACGCAGTACCGCCCATAAAGGCAACCAGCCCCAGTACAATTATTTCCAATGTTTGCAGTGTAAGGAATCGCTGCGCATCCATCGTCGAACCAATCGCGACCGTCAGCACAATTGTAACAATATTCATAATCTCGTTGGCAGCAGTATTTGCCAACCGATCAACGATCAAGCACTCTCTAAACAAGTTGCCCAACATCATCATTGTTATCAACGGCGCTACCGGCGGCAACAATAAATTGACAATAATTGCGATTACGACCGGAAAGATTATCCGCTCGGCACGACTAACATAACGTGTTTGCTCCATAACTATCGCCCGTTCTTTTTTGGTCGTCAACAATTTCATAATCGGCGGCTGAATCAGCGGCATCAGCGCCATATAGGAATAGGCAGCAACCGATATCTGCGGCAATAGATGCGGCGCCAGTTTCATGGTCACAAAAATCGCCATCGGCCCATCCGCACCGCCGATGATACCAATTGCACCGGCTTCAGCTATCGTAAAACCGAGAACTTTTGCGCCGATAAGCGCAATAAAAATTCCCAAATGCGCTGCGGCGCCAAGGATCATCAAGCTCGGGCGGGCAATCATCGGCCCAAAATCAGTCATCGCTCCAACACCGAGAAATATTAGCGGTGGTACGATCAGCTCTGCTACACCCTGATAAGCAATAAAAAACAATCCGCCAGGTTTAGTCAAGTCCGAACCTGGGACATTAGCAACGATACAAGCAAAGCCGATACCAATCAGCAAAAACGGTTCATATTTTTTTACAAGCGCCAAATAAAGCAGACCAGCGCCGACAGCAATCATAACCAGATTTCCCCAGTAAAGATGCATAAGTCCGGTCTGATCAATCAGCGACCATAACAACGACTGCAAATTATCAATCATCAGCTACTCCACAAACGTATATAGTCTAATAGTTTCGCGTAATTAGTGACCGCTTTTAAGCTTATTTTCATCAAGTGTAAAAAACTTATTGATATACGGAAACAAATACAGAATTAAACCAATGCCCCAAATTATCAAGAAACTAAGAAAAAAATCGATAACACTCAGTAATATCGAACCGTCAACCGTGTCAGGAATTGTCATGACTCCTCCTACATACAATGCGCTTTGTTAACTGGTCTTGTTTGAAAAACTACGTTCCGCCAAAAAACGACGGCGTTGTTGAGCTTTTTGATGTAGTTTTTCTCTAGATACAACTGCTCTTTCATGAGTGCCACGGGCAGTCTCACCAATGTCATCCCAAAATACGACATCAAAAATTAAATGTTCACCGCGTATCTCAACAAGCTTTAATTTCACGCTAATATTCATACCGAGTGAAGTTGGCGCAATGTGATGTAATTCAGTCGAACTACCAACTGAAACATAACCTTCCGGCAAATGTTTATCGATCATATCAACCGCTGCACGGATAATCATATCGACATACGCCGGAGTTCCCATAAACTCATTCATCCACTGGACATGATTGCCACGCGTATCTGCTGGCTGCACCATTTGCGTTTGAATACCAATTTTCCCTTCAGGGAGAATTTTTTTTAGCTCTAGCATTTTAGTCCCCCTGCCGCTGTTTTGATAATTGAGACAACATATTCGGCTGCCTTATAAATATCGCTGACTAAAATTCGTTCGTTCGTCGCATGAACCTGTGACATTCCTACACCAATTACAATTGTGTCACGGCCGGCTGCGTTATAAATGTTAGCATCGCTGCCGCCGCCGCCTTCTCGGAAAGAAAGCGCCAATCCGGCATTTTCCGCTGCGGCTGTTGCAAGTTTCATGACTGCGGCATTCTTATCATGTTGCCAACTATCGTATTCCCGGTGATAATCGCATTCGACAATCGCACCTAATTTTTCAGCTTCAAGCTTAAACGTATCAAGCATATGTTTCACTTGTGCATCTAGTTTGACGGTGTTACGACTACGTGCCTCACACTTCATTTCCACCAGATCAGCTATAATATTTGTCGCTGTACCGCCTTGAATAATCCCAACATTGGCAGTGGTCTCATTATCGATTCTTCCCAACTTCATTTCACTAATGGCATTAGCCGCCGCCAATATCGCATTTACGCCGTCTTCCGGACGCGCTCCGGCGTGCGCGGCTTTCCCATGTATCTTAACGGTAAAAGTATCCTGAGCTGGCGCACAAGTAATAATATGTGCTGGTGTTCCGCCGGCATCCAAAACATAGCCATAGTCAAATTTCAACTTTGATAAGTCCACATGTTTTGCACCGGTAATTCCCTGCTCTTCACAAACAGAAAAAATTATTTCCAAATCTCCATGCGGCACGTTTTTTTCCACAAGATAGCGGCTCGCTTCCATGATCGCAACTATTCCGGCTTTATCGTCACCACCAAGTACCGTATCTCCCGAAGAATAAACATATCCGTCATCAGCAATAACCGGCACAACCCCTTCACAAGGTCCGACCGTATCCATATGAGCGCTGAACATCAACGTCGGTGCATCCGCCAAATTCCCGGTTTTTCGAGCAATCAGATTGCCACAATTACCGCCAATTGCACTTCCGGTTGCATCTTCAACCACCGCGAAACCAAGCACTTTTAACGCCGGAACCAAATAATCCGCCACTAAACGCTCATTTCTACTAAACGAGCTGATCTTACACAAATTAATAAACTCTGACAACATTCGTTCTTTGTTAATCATTTTCTTCCTCCACACCAACAACGTTTTCCCACTGCACTTTGGCAATTAAATTACGACTAATATTATACACTTTTTTCACTGCAAAAGTTGGTTTATCTCCACAAAAAGAAAAACTCCCGCGAAATATTCGCGAGAGTTAAATTCATTACTTGCCGCTGGCGCTAGGAGCCGCCGAACTGCTAGTCGCCGGTGCTGCCGGAGTTGCCGCTTTCACCGGATCAGTTTTTGGCATACCATCGTCTAACGCTTTAATAACATCATCCGTAACATCAACACCGCCGCCAGCCACAGCATCTTTATACACAATTGCATCCAGACCGCGGTCTTTAATTACTTTATCCATGCCAGTTTTCATAGTGTTTTGGAAAGACTTGTCAGCTTCTGTTTGAACTATTTTGAAATCCTCATAAATAGCTTTTTGCTTTGCTTGGAATTCATCATCTTTCATTTTGCCTTTTTGTTGGGTGAGCTCGTCCATTTTCTTACGTGCTTCGTTTTGCTTGGTCATCATTGTTTCCTGGATTTGTTTCACTTTGGCGCTGCCTTGCATAACTCTTTCAGTATCGACAGTTCCTAGTTTGCTACTACCGCATCCGCCAACTAAAACAACTAGTGCAACTATCGCTAATAGTGCGAGTAATTTTTTCATTATTCCCCCTAATTTCTTTGGTCTCAACCGATATTATAGCAGCTAATAAAAATTTGTCCACCCGCAAATTGTGAACACTTTGCAAACTTTATGTGAAATTCACTATTCACGCATCGCCAACAACGTACCGAAGGAAATCGCGCCAATGATAAAATACAAACCGTAATGAAGAAGCACTGCCAATAAAACAGCTACTAAGAAAAACGCAAAACCGGCGCTTCGCCGTCCCGTCTGCATCAAGCCAAATCCCGGCAAGATAAAAGACAAAAACAACGCCAGCATCTCGCGGCCATTGCCGCTGATCTGCCCGCTGCGAAACGAAAGAATTTCCGAACCAAGCGGTTTGCCGCAATTAACACAGAAGTTAGCATCTGACGAACAATAGCTATCGCAACCATCGCAGAATTTCATCGACCCGTCCAGCGCTACACCACAGTTGCCGCAATATTTATTGTCAACCGGATTATCAGTTTGGCAATTCTGACATACATTACCGTAATACCATACGCCATAAGCCTCAGTAGGCGTTACTAATTCCCGTTTACTTTCTTCGTTATTCATATCAGCCTCAATGGTTTTTGCTTATTATACCATAAACAAAAAAATTCACAGACCGGACGGTCTGTGAATATAATAGCTGGCGGGAGCGTGCAGGAATCGAACCTGCCAAGGACAATTTGTCCCACATCGGTTTTGAAGACCGTGAAAGCCACCAGGCTTCAACCGCTCCCAGATAGCGACATGATAACACAAATCAAGTGATGTTTCAATCGTTCTTTCGCTTCAACACCACACTGCTCAAAGGCGGCAGGCTAATATCCAATCGGTTGGGTTCGTCTGCATATTTTTCACCCTGACTGAAAATTGAATGTAACGAAGTATTTTTTCCGCCAAATCGTTTTTCATCACTTCGGCACACTTCCAGATATTCGCCGGCCAATGGTACGCCAACGAGGTAATTCTGGTAATTGATTTCAGAAAAATTCAACGCCGCAATAATTATTTCATAGCCAATTCGTCGCGCTACCACCAAAATTCCGCTGGAATTATCATTGACATTTAAACGCTTGACATTGTCATGACTTTGATTGGGCCAAAGCATTGGTTCAGCCAAATATAAATGATTCAAAATTTTAGCAAACTCGCGGCTATAATGTTTACTGCCGCGTCGTGATTTTGGCCAAGTAATTTCTTTGTGCATCCGCCAAACATCTTTTCCACCCCATTCTGTACCCATAAAGGCCAGCTTAGCCCCCGGATGAATTATAAAATATGTGTACAATAACTTAAACTGTTCCAGCTTTTCCTTGGTCTTTCCCGGGAATTTTCTTATCGCACCGCTCTTGGAGATATCGTGCGATAGCGGTATGACAAATTGCTCATTAAGACCGTAATCTAAAGTCTTTGCAATATCTTTTATCGAATGCGTGCGTGCAAACGCCGGTCGTTTCATGAATGACAACACATCAAACGTCCACCCCATGTTCCACTGATGCGAAAATCCTAATCCATTTTTATCGTATGGTGTTGTAACACCACCACGCATCGTGGAATCTTCAGCCATCATCAATGCATAGGGGAATTTTTCATAAACCGCCTGATGCAACGCTCGCAAGAAATCGACCGCAACGTTATTCTTGTTGCGGTTTTTTATATCCAACAAATCAGAAACTGCATCAACACGAATGCCATCGATATTAAACAGCTCAAACCAATACAGCGCACTGGAAATTAAAAACGACTTAACTTCCTTGCGACCGATATCAAAACAATGCGCTCCCCAGCGATTGCCATAAGTCATATAGTCTGCGTCATATTCATAACAAGCACGCCCATCGAAATACCCAAGCGCATGCGGATCGACGCAAAAATGGCTGGGCACCCAGTCAATAATCACGCCGATACTGTTTTGGTGACAGATCTCAACAAAGTTCTTAAACTCATGGGGTGAACCGAACCGCGATGTTGGTGCAAAAAAACCAGCTGGTTGGTAACCCCATGATTGGTCCAGTGGATGTTCAGTTATTGGTAATAATTCAACATGAGTGTAACCATTATCGATACAGTATTTGCTTAATTCCTTCGCCATCTCCCGATAACCGTAAAAACTGCCGTGCCAATGCTTGCGCCAAGTTCCGGCATGTACTTCATAAATGTTCAACGGACGACTTTTACCGGTAAATTCATGCCGCCTGACCGCCCAGGCGTAATCGTCCTTTTCTAAGGAAAATAATTCTGTGGTAATCGAACTCTTGCGCGGCCTTAACTCATTATAAAATGCCAACGGATCGGTTTTGTGATATACACGGTTGTCGATGTCAAATATTTCGAAATAGTATTTTAATCCACAAATGGCGTAGGGAACAAACACAGACCAAACGCCATAGGTTAATTTTTCTAGTAAATGTTTTGCGTTATTACCCCACTCAGGTAAAACGACTTCCACCTTTGTCGCATGCGGTGCCCAAACCGTGAACCGAAAGCCGCTCATGCCTGCCTCCATTTCCGGGTGCGCCCCCATCCACTTGTAAATACTATAGTTTTCACCAGTGTGGAATAGTTGAATTTTCTTTTTGTCGATCATAAAAATTTGTCTTCTCTCCCATGAAACAATCTGTCGTTATCTAAGCGATTATAATACATTATTTAACCTGTGTCAGTAAAACAAAAGAGCGATTGGAAATCCCAATCGCTCCAAGTTCTTAAAGCTAGTCAGCTTCAATTTCAACCGGTTCATGCGCGACAGCCGTTGTTGCCACACCTTCCGGCGCCCGCGCGACAACACCGCGCTCAATTAACTGAGCGATTAGCTGTTCTTGCAACTGAAAACCCTGCACAAACGCTTCAAGTGGCATTACAATTCGCTGGCTGAGACTGAGGACCGGCTTGCCGTCTTGAGACGGAACAGTATGTTCTTGAACTGCATAGTCGAGTTTGACCATATTGCCAGTAAAGTTGATGTTTGCGATACCTTCTGCATACTTAATCATTTTTTTCCTCCAAAATTTACGGTAAAAACCGTAGCCATTTATTTTATAACATCAACGCCCATATACGAGCGTAACGCTTCCGGGACAACTACCGATCCATCGGCTTGCTGATAATTTTCCAATATTGCGGCTACCGTTCGACCGACCGCCAATCCTGATCCGTTCAAGGTGTGGACATGCTCCGGTTTGGCTTTGATTTCGCGACGAAACCGGGCGTTCATACGCCGGGCCTGAAAATCTTCAAAGTTAGAACATGATGAAATTTCACGATACATATTAAAACTCGGCAACCATACTTCCAAATCATAAGTCTTTGCCGCCGAAAAACCCATATCACCCGTGCACAACAATACCCGCCGATATGGCAGACCGAGTTTTTCAAGTACAGCCTCGGCGTTGCCGGTGAGTGTTTCCAACTCGGCGTAAGAATCTTCCGGCCAAGTAAACTTCACCAATTCCACTTTATTAAATTGGTGCTGGCGAATCAAACCGCGGGTATCCCGCCCGGCTGCACCAGCTTCTGCACGAAAGCACGCGCTATAAGCACAATAGCGCTTCGGCAACTCAGCTGCCAACAAAATTTCATCCCGATGATAATTAGTAACCGGAACTTCAGCAGTAGGAATAAGATAATAATCTAGCCCTTCAAGTTTAAACATATCTTCAGTAAACTTCGGTAACTGTCCGGTACCGCGCATACTGTCAGCATTGGCAATAAACGGCGGAAACATTTCGGTGTACCCATGTTCATTGGAATGCAGATCCATCATAAAATTAATCAGCGCCCGCTCTAACCGCGCGCCCATTCCTACATAAAAAGTGAACCGTGCGCCAGTAACTTTACCGCCACGTTCAAAGTCTAATATTCCAAGTTGTTCGCCGATCTCCCAGTGCGGACGCGGGGCAAAATCAAACTCGCGCACGACGCCAACCCTTTTTATTTCCTTGTTATCCCGCTCATCGCTGCCAACCGGAACCGATTGATCCGGGCAATTCGGCGTATTTAGCAAAAAAACTTCCATCGCTGTTTCTACTTCACGAACTCTGGCATCAATCGCTGCAATTTCTTCGCCAACTGTGCGCATTTCCAAAATTATTTCCGTCGCATCAAGTCCGGCTTTTTTCATTCTGCTAATTTCAACAGTCACACTATTACGGCGCGCCTTTAATTGCTCAACTTGTTGAAGTAACTCACGACGAATTACATCCTGGGCGATAAATTCATCAAGCTTGATATCACTGTTGCGATTGCTTAAAGCCGTTGTTACTAACTCAGGATTCTCCCGAACAAACCTAATATCTAACATAAAATCTACCACCTAATAAAAATCCTAATCAGTATATTACAGCCGCCAATTATTTGCAACCAAAGCGTTTCAACAGCTTACAAATTGCTACTTTGTAAGCTATAATAATCACAAACAGCAAACCGAGGTAACATATGTCTGAATATTTCAAATATCCACTCTGGCAACCAGAAGAACCGGTAAATACCAACATCTATGAATTGGAAAAAGAATTGCTAGATTGCCATCAATGCGCTTTACGCCCCGATTGCATTGCGCCAACATCTTTTAACGGTTCAATAACCAGTCCGTTGATGTTGGTGGCCGAGGGGCCGGGCGGCGTCGAGGACGAGTTTGGCGTACCATTGGTCGGCAAATCCGGCCAATTGCTTGACAAAGCGCTTTGGAGCGCCAAAATTACCCGCGACCGCATTTATACATCGAACGTCGTAAAGTGCCGACCACTGAAAAACCGCACACCGACTTTGGATGAGGGCTTATTTTGCGGTTCCAAATGGCTGGCAAAAGAAATTGAAATCATCAAACCAAAAGTCATCTTATGTTTAGGTAGCGTCTCGTTGCGTTTTTTTGGCAACAAGGACCTTAAAATTACTCAGGAACGCGGCAAGTGGATAGCAAACCGCTTTGGTGTCAACGTCATCGCCACCTATCATCCGGCTTACCTTATTCGCTTGGGTGGCGACCAACTGAAAAAAGCCAAGTGGGACGTATATTACGATATTTTAGCGGCAAAAAATAAAGCGCTTGAATACTATCCCGATTACTGTTTCACAAGTGATGAAGTTACACCACTACTAAAAATGTATGCTGACCGAAAAGAAAATCGTATAAAAACATTTTTAGACAAGGAATAATATTGTATAATGATTAACTGTATAGAATGTTCTTATTTTTGAAAGGAGAGACCATGCTACCTACTCAGGCTGACATCGTCATTATTGGAGGCGGAATAACAGGGTTGGCAATCGCACGGGAATTATCAAAATACACACTCGATGTGGTCGTTTTGGAAAGCAATCCGGAATTTTCTGCGGGCAGTACCAAGGCGAACAGTGGTATTTGCCACGCCGGTTATGACCCTGAACCCGGTTCTCTTAAAGCGCTCTTAAACGTACGCGGCAATCAATTGTACCGCGAAATTCAAGATGATTTGGAACTTCCAATCAACTGGCCGGGTGCGCTGATTGTTGCCACCTCGGACGAAGAATGCGAAAGTATGCATAAATTGCGCGAGCGCGCCGGATTAAACGGCGTACCGGTTGAACTATGGACAAGAGAACAAGTGTTGGCAAAAGAACCGAATCTTACCGACAGCGTCATCTGCGCGCTTTGGGCGCCAACCGGCGGCATAATGTGGCCATTTGGCGTGGCGCTGGCATTTGGCGAAAACGCCGCACGTAATGGTGTTAAGCTTTTCACCGACACAACCGTCACCGGTTTCGAAAAAACAGATGGAAAATTGACAGCTGTTTGTACCAATAACAGCAAAATAGTAACCAAATATATCATTAACGCTGCCGGACTATATTCTGACGTTATTAGCAAACTGGCCGGCGATGATTCTTTCACCATCAAACCACGCAAAGGTGAGTATATATTGTTTGATACGTCGGTATCAGGCTTTGTTAATACACCAATATTTCCTTGTCCAACCAAAGTCTCTAAAGGCATTTTGGTTTCTCCAACCACTCACGGCAATGTGTTTATTGGACCGGATGCAACGAATCTTGAAGACAAAACTGATGTATCGACTTCGCTTGCGGGCTTTGCTGAAATTATCAGCGGTGCGCGAAAATTATATCCGAACATACCATTGCAAGGCGCAATCACGAATTTTGCCGGACTGCGCGCTGCCGCCGACGGCAACGGCGATTTTATTATCCGCGCTTCAAGTGTTTCCGGTATGATTCATGCCGCCGGCATTCAGTCTCCCGGGCTTTCAGCTGCACCGGCAGTCGCGGAACTGGTCGTTAAAATCCTTGGCGAGCAAGGCTGCGACTTGAAAGTTAAAGCTGATTTCCAACCGCGCAATCCACGCAAGGCTGTTTTCAAAGAGCTAAACGACATCGAGAAAGCCGAATTGATTAAGATAAATCCGTTGTACGGACGCGTCGTTTGCCGTTGCGAAACAATCACTGAAGGTGAAATCCTCGATGCGATTCACAATCCAATAGGGGCTCGCACCGTTGACGGCGTCAAACGCCGTGTCCGCGCAGGCATGGGCCGTTGCCAAGGCGGTTTCTGTGGGCCGCGCGTCGTGCAGATATTAGCACGGGAGCTTAATGTTCCGATTACAGAAATCAAAAAAGATGCCGACAATAGCAACCTGTTCTTCGAAAAAATCCCGTCCGGCGAGGTGAACTAAGATGAATTTGAATTATGAAATCGTGATAGTTGGCGGCGGACCAGCAGGATTAGCCGCAGCCAAAAGCGCTGCCGAGAACGGTGCAAATAAAATTCTGATTATCGAACGGGATCGCGAAATGGGCGGCATCTTGCAACAATGTATTCATAACGGCTTTGGCTTGCATACTTTCAAAGAAGAACTAACCGGACCGGGATACGCGCATCGTTACATAAAAATGGTTGATGGTATTCCACAAATCGAAGTTATGCTTGACACTATGGTACTTTCAATTGCCGACGGTGACAAAAAAATGGTTGTTGCCTGCAACCCGCAAAATGGTATTATGCAAATTAGTGCAAATGCAATAATTTTGACTATGGGTTGCCGTGAACGTACTCGTGGCGCTATTCGCATTCCCGGCACCCGGCCAGCCGGCGTATTGACCGCCGGAGCAGCCCAACGCATGGTTAATATGGAAGGCTATATACCGGGAAAAAATGTTGTAATTCTCGGTTCAGGCGATATCGGTCTAATCATGGCGCGCCGCATGAGCCTTGAAGGCGCAAAAGTTCACGCCTGTTTAGAATTGATGCCCTTTAGCAATGGTTTGACACGCAATATTGTACAGTGCCTTGAAGATTACGACATACCGTTACATTTGTCACACACAATCACAAAGATTCATGGTGTTGAGCGCATCGAAAAAATTAGCTGCGCACAAGTCGACGAAAGCTTCAGACCGATTCCTGGTACAGAATTTGACATTCCCTGTGATTGCTTGCTGCTTTCGGTTGGTCTGATACCAGAAAACGAATTATCAACCGGCGCTGCTATTCCGTTACATAGATTGACTAACGGGCCACTGGTCGACCAGTGCCGCGAGACCGGGTTGCCAGGAATTTTCGCTGCCGGAAATGTCGTCCATGTCCACGATCTAGTTGATTTTGTTTCCGAAGAAGGCGCGATTGCCGGAAAATATGCAGCAAAATACTCTGCCGGCCAAATGTGCGGATTTGACCGCGCAATTGCCGTCGAACCGGGCAACGCCATCCGTACCGTTGTACCACAAACCATAACTGTGCGCGAATGTGTAAACGAACCGGTAAAACTATTCATGCGCGTTACTCAGCCAATGGTGAAAATAACCGTTGAAGTATGCGACGGCGATATAGTGCTTGCCAGCAAAAAGGAAGCTGTTGCCAAACCTAGCGAAATGATTGCAGTCAGTCTTCCCTACGATAAAGCCTGCTCCGCGCGCGGACCGATTACGGTCAGTGTGAAAGAAGAGGTGAAATAGATATGAAACAAACAAAAAAAATGAACTGTATCGTCTGTCCGCTCGGCTGTCTGGGTGAAGTATCCTTTAATTACGGCAACGACGGTGGCGTTATTGACGTTGAAGTAATGAGCGGATTCTCCTGTCCACGCGGCAAAAATTATGCAATCAAGGAAATGACCAACCCGGAACGAATGTTGACGACAACTGTTCGTGTAGAAAATGGCGCACTGCCTCTGCTACCAGTTGTTTCAAAAACCGCGTTGCCAAAAGGCAAAGTCATGGCAGCGGCGCGTTATTTGGCAGGCATTACCATTAAAGCTCCTGTTGCCGAAGGACAGGTAATCTGCTTGAATATCCTAGGTCTGGGCGTGGATATTATTGCATCGCGAGACATGAACACACACGCATAAATTTCACACTTAATTTCCATAGCTGCCCTTGCGCGCAACCTAAAACAATGATATAATACGTCTCGTTCACTTAACTGCCCGTAGCTCAGCTGGATAGAGCGCTTGGCTACGAACCAAGAGGTCGGAGGTTCGAATCCTCCCGGGCAGGCCAATGAAAATATAGGGTTATAGCGTTATAAGCGCTATAACCCTTACTTATTTTAGAGCAACGCGGGAGCAACGCCAAAAATAAATGGTAGAAACATACAGCAAAAAACCGGCAATTAAGCCGGTTTTTCTATGCCTTGCTACTTATTTATAAGTTATAATCTTTACGGATGTTCCGGTATTTTATTACCAGTTTCTCCAGTTCGATCAGCATATCCAGATCGGTGGAATCCAATTGCGAATATTGCATCCGGGCAAATTTAACCATTATCGATAACATTTTATGCAGCATATTTCCTCCAAATATGGTTTAATTTTTTTAGTTATCAGGATAAATTCGCACAGATACGGCGGCGCACGCGGCGGGTGTGCCCGGAAATATTTGAATTATTCACGCATCCGACGCTTCATAGCGTCATCTTTTAGCCAATATCTTTCATGGTACCGCCTTCATTTTATCCGCGCGCAATAACGGAGTTTTTACGTTTATACAATTCGACATTACAGCTGTTTATCCTGCGAAACTGCTTACTTAGTTCGTTTTTTCTTGCAGGAATTTTTCAATAAACGACGAATACTACTTTGACAACAGATTCGGGAAACAATCGAATAAATTTTGAAGATTTTCAAGGATGGTTTTATTATGGAATATAATGACTTGATAGCAGGCATGAAGCGTTTTGGCGCCATTGATGATGATATATGTGTTAATAGCTTGGGAATCGCTTCAAATATGATTCGTGAAAATATCATAATCACACCTGGTTGGGAACCAGAAAGGGTGTCTGGTCTTGGTGAGGCGAAATTGATCAGCGCATCCGGGCCATTATTCGGCTTCAAGGTGTGGAATATAAAAAACGGTGACATCGAAATGACCTATATTAAAACCGGTTGTGGTGCTCCCGTACTCATGGATGCTTTACTGTCTTTGGGTATGTCAAAATGTAAGAGAATCATATTCATCAGTTCTGTTGGTGCATTGGACATAAAAATGGGCATAGGCGATATCATTATCCCTGAATATTCCGTCTGTGGTGACGGTGCAAGTAGATACATAGCTTCAGACAAATTTGGCGTGGATGTTTTTGGTGAAAAAGTTTATCCCGATCCATCCTTATTCAAACTTCTTACAACAGAAACAGGAATTATCTGTAATGAAAATAATGTCAAATGGCATATTGGCAAGGCTTTCTGTTCTGACACGATTTTTGCTCAATTTGCTCATATCGACAGCATTATGAACATGGGATGCAATCTCATAGACATGGAAACAGCTGCAGCATTCAGAGCGGCAAGCATGATGAAGATACCAATAGTGGCCATATTTAGCGTATCTGATAATGCTATTGCAAAGAAATCGCTGATGAGTGAAGAAATTCAAGATGATCGGGATTATCGCAGATTTGTCAGGAAGGAACTTATACCAAAGATTATACTTAATCTCATCGAATCAGACGAAAGCATCTAACATCATTAAGGAAGAAGTTGGAGGATATTGAAATGGCAGATTGGAATGAACTGTTTTATGATGAAAAAAATCGCGAGCTGGCACCGGAGGCTGAGCTTTTCAGGTTTATTTCGCTGCTGGAAAAAACTTTCACTGAACGGCCACTAAACATTTGGGATCTTGGCTGCGGAGCCGGAAGACATACTGTTGCTATCGCGCGGTCTGGACATAGGACATACGCCTCCGATGTTGCGCCAAAAGCGATTGAATTAACCAGAGAATGGTTAAACAAAGCAGGCAATGAAGCAAATTTGCAATTAGCCGAAATGACTCACTTCCCGTGGCAAGATGATATCAAGTTCCACGGGGTTTTTAGCTGGGCTGTTTTGCAGCACAATACTCTTGACAATATTTTCCAAGCTATTAATCTGATCCACAGCAAGTTGCGCCCGGACGGAATGCTGCTGGCAACAGTAATATCTGACAAAGCTGATTCTTTTGGCACCGGACAAGAAATTGAACCAAAAACGTTTGTTTTAGACAAAGGCAAAGAGGCCGATGTTCCGCATCACTATTTTGACGAAAAAGGCATCAGAGAATTATTTTGCAAAGACAAATGGAATATTAAAGCACTTGTCGAGCAAGTTATCACAAACGCCGAACGGCCCGAAGGTTTTTGGGAATATTCACCTTTCCCCTCTACAGCTTGGGGCGTCCTAATGCAGAAAAAATAATGTTCAGCCTGTCGCTAATTGCGGCGGGCTTTTTTTGTGTCCAAAATATAAACAGCTCCGCTTTCGCGAAACCGTCAAATCATGTACTTTAAGCTATCTGTTTCGTAGTACGGCGAATAATTCTGCAACATTATCTGCCATTTTCCGTTTTCATAATCGACAACATTCAGGCAGGCGTTTTTTTGCTTGTAGGTTCTGCCATTCAGCTCGACACCATTAAAAGCACACAACGCGCAGGCTAGAGCCATTCCATGCGAGAAAATCGTTACCGTTTTACCGGAATGCTTTCGCGCAACTGCTTCCAGCGCTTCAATAAATCGCTGGTGCAGTCCGGCAAAATTTTCACCATCCGCAAATACTGCATCCGGTTTGCCGGACGCAAACTGAGCAAATTCTTCGGGACATTCCACCGCCATTTCTTCGATTATCCTGCCTTCCCATGTTCCGAGGTTAATCTCGCGCAACCGGTCATCGCAAACAATCAAAGCCGCCGCCGCGGTACTTTTGAGCGTTCTATCCATAATCATCGGCTACATCGGCATCCGCAATGCCATCCGCAAAAAAAATTAGCCTGGCAATTCGCCGGGCTAATACTTTAAAATCACATTTTTTGAAAGGAAAACACCATGACAGAAATACTCCACCGCCTGGCCAACATCAGCGCCACCCATCTGATCGCCGTCACCGGCTACATCGCCTACCTCATAGTTTCAATTTATCTCTGCACCACCGGCAACACATTCCAATATTACAGCGAATTCGCCGCACTCACCGCCGGAAGTGGTACCCTCGCCGCTCTTGGTGGCAGATACATTGATTCGGCGCTTAATTCACCGAAAGGTGAAATGCCGACAGAGAGGAACTGAACTCCAATACGAAATCATTATGATTTCGAAACTTATACGGTGCTATTATGCATCATTAACTGGCGCGCTTCAACATAACTACGCGAAGATTTCACTGAGGTGCTTGAACTGCTAGAGCTGCAAGTTCTGTGATTTGAGATTTTAGTAGTTTTTCCATTTTCCCCGGAACAGGAATAACTTTTTCTGCAAGAGTCACTAATAATGCTGTTTTAATGCAATCTACAATTTTACTAACACCAATACCGCTTGAAAGCGAATTATCGAATATAAGCCTTCGTGAATCCATAATTTCTTTTGTTTTTCTTATAACGTCGCTATAAAATTGTACGTTCGAATTATCCGTTAAATATGCACAGTCTACAATAACCCTAGCGCCTCTTAAGAAGCCGGTAACACCTACAGATTTTGTTAATACCGTGTTGCTATCCCATTGATCAGGCCATATCTTCTTTATGATCTCGAAATACTTTTCAAAAATATTGAGTATTCTTCCGTCTTCTTTTTTGGCAAATAATTCTGACAGAAAAATACTGCTTTTTAATAATTTTTCTATTTCTTTTGCCAGCGTTCCTTGAGATATTGATTCATTTCTGGAATTAATAGTTTTTTTGCCCAACATCATTATTCTGCCATGCCATGGCCCGTTTGGAGCAGAATTTAAGTTTGCTGCTATACTATGTGCGATTTTTCCTTCTGACCTTTGATCAATTTTCCCGAACAAGTTATAAACAAACGATAGAGGAACTTGTCTTTGCTTTCCATTAATAATCGAAAACATTATCGCTTGCTGGTTTAGTGTTGTATCAAGTGAAAAAACAACTGGCAATCTAAAATCATCAAGCTCAGTGGCAGTTAAATTTGCACCTTTGATACCTTGTATTCTATGCTGCCCGTCAATAACCGATGCATATTTAGATGTTTTTTTCAGATACATATCAATCGGCGTGTTAAGATCGTTTTGATCTAAATTGCTTGGATCATCGTGAAAAACTAGGATATAATTTGGTTTGTTTTTAAAGTCTGTTTCAATCACAGCTTTCAAATAATCATTAACATCAATTTTGCGAGCTCTGAGCGCCTCAATTTTTTCGTCGCTGTTGTCATCATCAGCAACCATTTCATTACAATCGTTCAACGCCATCTCGTCAATAGCAACTATTATGGAAGTCGGAAAAGTAGCATCAGGATTAGTGATTAGATAATTAGCAATTTCATTGGCTCTACTAGTAACGTCTCTTTGTATTCCGAATAAAGGGTCTTCACTCTGTCTCCTGATAATATGAATTTCAAGTAACTGCTTTGCACTTAATACTCCCAGATAGAAGCGACCAATCGGTTGGTCAAATGGGATAACATTAATTTTGTAATATTCTTTTCCGATTGTCGTCAAAAGCTCTGCTGTAGTCATACTCATAACTTTTCAACTCCTTGGTTTTGTTGAAAACATTGTGCCTGTTGAGCTAAATCTTGTGTCGATTTCGAAAAATCATTCGACAATGCTCCGGCTCCTTTATCACGCAAGGAAGTGAAAATGTTCAAAAAAGTCGATGCCAATATTGAAAAAAACAATAATGTAACCAACACATAAAATAACGCTAACTTATAAAACACAAGCAACATAACGCACATCAATATTAACACTAAGGTTATTATCAACATCGATTCTTTTAATATTGACAGCGAACGCGTATTTTCATTTCCATATTCCAAAAATAATATTTGGAAATTCTGAATCAGAATTGTAATTGTGATAAGTGTTAAGTTCAAATAAACGCTTGTATCAAAGACAATTGACTCCTTTATGAAAACAAGATCGATTAATACTGATAAATAACTAAAAAGAATCAACAGAATAATGATAAAAAGTTTTCTCCCAATTGGTTCTACAAAATGAAGTTCGTCTGGGTTTGGTCTGTACTCACCAGTTTGGCATTTCTTTACAAACATAAATTTCATCAGAAGTGCACAAGTAAAATTTACTAAAGAAAATGGTAAGTTTTTCAACCAAAGAAAAACTCCCTTTTGATAATATTTCACAATTTTTCCTTTCTGATCGATTTTTTTTTCTAACTGTGGTAGAATTATCAAAACTATGTGTTTTGAGGTGCCAGTGCGAATATTACTTGTTGAGCCAGCTTATAAAAATAAATATCCCCCCTTGGGTTTGATGAAAATATCGACTTATCACAAACATAAAGGTGATGAAGTCCTATTTTGCAAAGGAAATAACAAAAAGCTGCAAGTTGAGAAATGGGATCGAATATACATTTCTACGCTTTTCACTTTTCACTGGGGAATTACGGTGAAAACAATCCAGTATTATGCCGAAAGTGTTACAGACAAGGGCAAAATCTATGTGGGCGGAGTCATGGCGACTTTGAAAGCAGATGAGCTGGAGAATGTTTTCAAAAAAATCGTTGTGATACGCGGCTTGCTAGACAAGAACGGCTTGCTAGAATACAATGATGAAGCCTGTATCGATGCTTTAATTCCTGACTATTCAATAATTAATTCTACGCAGAATGCATATCTAAACTATGTATATCCTGAAAATGATTGCTATTACATACACGCCTCACGCGGTTGTATTCGTAAATGTCCCTTTTGTGCAGTTCATGTTATTGAACCAGAATTCAAGGTTACCACCTCCATTATAGACCAAATTAATCATGTCAAGGAACTCTATTCAGAAAAAAGAAACTTGATGATAATGGACAACAATATTCTGGCACTTGATAATTTCCCGGAATTGGTCAAAGAAATAATTCGAGCTGGTTTTGGTCGAGGAGCCGTCTTTAAAAATCAAAACAATAAAAAAGTTGTCCGCCGAGTGGATTTCAATCAAGGTGTAGATGCTCGACTACTTACAGAGCAAAACATGGAAATGATTAGTAAAATTGCAATAAGTCCCTTAAGAATCGCATTCGATGATATTGAGCTCAAAAACACATACGTTGAGAAAGTCCGGCTTGCAGCTCAGTATGGAATTAAAATTCTTTCAAACTACATCTTGTTTAACTTTAAAGATACTCCCGAAAATTTCTATGATAGATTACTTACTAATATCGAGCTGAATGAGGAATTCACGGCAAGTGGTCTTGCTACTGCAGTATGGTCTTTTCCAATGAAATACGTTCCAATATCCGGCGAATTTTCGATAAACCGAAAGTATGTTGGCGAACAATGGAATAAAAAATTGCTTAGAGGGTTACAATGCATTCTTATACCTACACGAGGAGTTGTAGGAAAGCACCGCGGCTATTTCGAGGCAGCATTTGGTCGTAATTCAAAAGAGTTTCGCGAAATCATGATGTTACCAGAAGAATATATTTTACAAAGAAGTAAATATATCAATAACGGATTGCGTCAAGAATTTGCTACACAAAAAAACGCACTGAATTGTGAACAATTTCGCGAATTTGAAGAAATTGTATCAAACAATGATTTCTGTATTAAGTCAAGCGATTCATCAGTTGATAGTTTACTAGACTGTTACCGCTAATGAAATTAATTTGAGAGTCTTGGAAGCAAGGCTCTCTTATTCTTTAGTATAGTCATTTTTTTGTCCATTGGGAAATAATTTCTCTGCTTTCTTGCTCGATCCCTTCTTTGGTGCGTAAATCAAGATTTGATTTACACTTCATCACTTTATACCTTTTTGTTAACATATCATACACATTTTTTGATTCAATTAACACATTTGACGCGTTATGTAGAATAATACGAGGGCTTTCGTTTACAGCTTTTACGGTTCTAAATAAATTCACAATAGTTGCGTAATCTTTTTGCGCAATACAATCAATTTTAAGTAATAAATCATCGTCAAGTTTTGGTAATAAGTTATCACTTAGAGAATCAAAATAAACGCTTTGATTAAAAGTGTACACTAGAATATACCCTCGACCGTCAACGTAGTCGAGTTTGAGACAATTGTTAACATATGCTTCAAGAATGAAAATGATATCAGCCATATACTGCGTCAAATGCAATAGATTATTATTAAGAATGTTGTTTTCCTTTTCTTTGTTTTTTCGCGTCGCAAACCAAAAAATAACCAATGCAGGTAAGAAACCCGAAATAATTCCTGACGCGGTTTCAATAAACGATTTTGGCCAACATTTCTCATGTAAACTAATATAAATTACAAATATTACGAATCCAACAATAGCAAATAAAACAATCGACGAAGCCTTATTTTTATTAATTAACATCCACTTGTCTTTTATCCAAATAACCATCTTACCTGCTTTCATAACAATAGTTAATTACGAAAAACCCTAATCATGGCTTCCTAAACACAAACAAATGCTCATGCATTATCATGTAAAATCCGTATTTCTTCGCCATCGGACTCCAACCGCGTGTAGTTGTGCAATTATGCTGAATTTTTATAATATCTTCTTTCAGTAAAAACCCGACTTTCAAGAACCGTTCCATAACGCTGAAAGCCAGCGGCACAAAATGCTGCTGACGTCGGGTGTCGCCCATAAGAATAGCGCAATAGTGATTTGGCTTTAGCACTCTAAACAATTCTGCTGCAACAATTTCAATCTGGTCACAGAATTTTACGAGATTGCTGATATTGGAGAGATCTTCAGCGATCTTTCCTTCGGAATACTTAACAATATTCAAATATGGCGGATGCGTAAGAATTAAATCCACTGAATCATCTGCTATCGTTGTTAACTCTCTCGCATCTCCTAAAATAACCGACTGCTGACAGTCGCTAGGATAATCAAATTTTAAATTATTAGCAGTTAAATCTACAGCTACTGGATTGATGTCAAACCCACGAGCATTGCGGTGCAGCAACTTAGATTCAATAAGTGTAGTTCCAGAACCGCACATTGGATCCAACACCAATTCTCCCGGCTCTGAATACATTTCAATAATATTTCTCGCTACCTGTGGCGCGAAATTTCCGCGATATTTACTGGTATGAGTAGCCCAATTACCACGCGCCGGAAACGACCAGACTGATGTCGTTTCCGGCGCATAATTTTCCGGATGCAATTTCATATTAAAATTCCTTCAATATAATTTCTTCCAACAAACCTGCAGATACCATATCCAAATTTAGCACAAAATCAGTTTTGATAAACGTCTCACGCAACGGCAAATGAGCAGTTTCCCAACCTTTTCCGTCAGTCACCCATACAAATTTCAAACCGGCTTTAGTCCAAAAATCATGCATGGCAATATACTCACCAGCCGTAGATTTCAATTTTGAACCGCCACCGCCATAGTAATTCGCTTCAATCAAATACAAATTTTCGCCGTTGTCAACGACAAAATCGACTATACGCCTTGATTTATCAACCGGCACATCCATGCCCCATTCATTTTTAATCTTGGTAGCTGAAGCTTGTGAAAGATATCGCCAATTATTGCGCGTGCAAATATCAGCCACATAAAATTCAACTATTCTCTCCATAGTTTTACCGCTCCGGTTCTTGCGAGCATTAGTATCCATTCCTACTTCAACACCAAAAACATAGTCAACAACGCTTTTGATGCGTTTTGAAGCAAGTATCGCCAAAAACCCGGATTTTATGGCAAACTCAACGGTTTCGCTAATTTCTGTTTCCGTAACAGCCTTTTTCCTGAAAGAAAATTCCCGATATTCAAAACCGTTATATCCATAATTAGCCAAAAGTTTAACATCTTTTTCTCTGTAAGCGACTAATATCGGAACAAGTCGTGCAACTTGCGGATAACGCCGTAACAAATCGGTAAATTCACTCTCAATATTATCTTTTCCAATGAGATAATTTAGCAAATTCAGATCCATTTCAATTTTTGAAACAGATTCATTAATTTTTGCCCAATCTACAAAATAATCCCAACTTGATATCGAGTCTTTGAGCGTAGTCAGCAAATATTTGAAAACTGCCTGCTCGTCGACGCAGCCAATTTTTTCAGCAAATATCTTGGAATACTTCATTCTCTCTCCTACACTGCGTTATTAAAAACAGCCAAAACTTCATCGACAGAATTCCGATTACGCCCATCACAACTAATAAACCGTTGAACAGAAAACACATCGAGCAATGCGCCACGATAAATTTCACTGGTAAAACTGTTGTGATGGTTCGAGATAATTACTACAACACCGCGCTCAGATAATTCTCTGGCGTATTCGGCTAACCGCTTTTGATCTTCCAATCCAAAACCGCCGGTGCTGTACTCAGTGAAACTCGCTGTGTCGGATATCGGCACATACGGCGGATCGCAATACACCACGTCGCCTACCTCAGACTCAAGCATTACTGCGCGAAAATCCAAGCAGGTAAACCGCGCAGCTGCAAATTTACGAGAAAAATACTCCATTTCATTTTGCGGAAAATACGGCGCTTTATATTTACCGAATGGCACATTGAAACCGCCGGAATTATTATAGCGGCACAGACCATTGAAACCATGTCTATTCAAATACAAAAATATTGCAGATCTCTTGGCAACATCGGTCGTAGCGTTAAAAGTTTCTCTGAATTCGTAATATCTTTCTGACGTATTGTTTTCCGCCGTGAAAAAACTGTGGCAATAATCAATAAAATCATTCCCATTATCGCGCAACGCCAAATATAGGTTTATTAAATCTTTGTTGACATCATTCAGCCAGTATCGCTCATATCTATCGCAATTCAGCGACAAAGCACAACTACCGGCAAACGGCTCAATTAGCCTAGTTCCGTTAGCAGCCAATTTTTCTTTTATTCTATCAACCAACCGGGTTTTACCACCGGCCCACTTCAAAAACGGTCGCACAAAAATCACTCTCTCTTTCCTGTAAAAACAGGTGAATTATCTTCCATATCCTATTGTGCTTTATTATAACCTATTGCCACTTACTATTAAACAGATTTATCCGGGATACAGAGCGTAAAACAACCCGTGCAATGCCACTGATATGCGCTTTCAAGCCTGTAGTCATTGCAAAAAAGTCGATACAAATTACTTCATTATTTTTCCGAAAATAATATTCGCAGATTAGACGGCAAGAAATGCTCACAGCATCAGCTTCCGCGCCCGGTTCAGCAAATTTCGCATTGCCTGCGGCGTAATCCGCAGTATCTTGCGATCCGACTCTGACAGTTTAGCCAACACTATACTGTCTTTGGCTTCCGGTATTGAAAGCGCATTCATCATATTGCTTTGGTTTCAAAATCAAAGCGCGGCGGCAACTTCATCAAACTGCTCATATTTCTCACCATCCATGTATAAATTTCCGAATTTTCTATATATCATCCATAAAACATGTATAAATTTCGCGCTTTTCTATACATGTTACGAACTAAGAGTATTTTTCAGCACTCGAATTTTGTTTACTATTCGCCACGCAACACAAAAATTCCTGCAAAATAAAAAACAATCCGCAGTTCAGAGTTGCCAGCCGAATTTTTCTCACAGCATCAATTTCCGCGCCCGGTTCAACAGATTCCTTACCGCCTGCGGCGTAATCCGCATCTGCCGGGCAGTCTGCGTCAGCGTCTTCCCTTCCAAAATCAGCCGCGCTGCTTCGCGCGTCCGTGGTGGCAAGGTTGCCAGATCGATTTCACGCGGCTGGCGGTGCTGCAAACTCGACCGTTCAGCTTTTCCGTCAATATTGCTTCACTCTTAACGGCAGCGTTGGCGCGCCGTTTTTGTTTTGTCCGGATCAGTGTCATAAAAAGTAAGTTATTAGCAAGATACCCACCACGCACATGACTACAATTCCGCAGTTAAGCGAAAATCGGTGGTTCTTGTTCCATCAGTTGTTCCATATGATATAATGTTCATGAAATATCCAGCTCGCAGCCTCGAGGTTGCGGGACAATCCGAGGTTCTTGATTAAGGAGTAAATCTGATGAAATGTATCATTGCGTTTAGAAAACATCTTATTGCCGGACTAGCGCGCACAACACCACTGATAGTAACCGGTTGTGCCCTGTTAACGCTAAATACTTTTCTCAAATCCGGGCTAACAGACAATATGTACCTGTCCGGCATCATTTCCACACTGCATTGTCTATCTCAAAACAGCTTTACTATGACTTCTTCGATTCTGTCGGCGGCAATTGCCTACAGTATCGCCGGGCGCAACGCCATAATCCCTGGATTGGTAACTGGTCTGATGGCTGATGCTTTCAGTCTGGACAAGAACGGAATTGATGTTAATTTCGTTGGCGGCATAATTACTGGCTTTATTTCCGGTTATATCGTCCGCAGCCTGGATACCAGAACATTCAAAACCAATTACTCATCACTAAAAAACATCCTTGCTGTGCCACTATTTTCGATTATCGTAACCGGCTTGATTGTAAACTTTTTCGTAGGTGATCCCACTTCGTACTTTGTTGGATTTGTAAAATATATATTCAACGACGCCCCGCAGTATGCTCGAATTATCCTCTCTGCGGTAATAGGTGTGATGATTGGCTTTGATTTAGGCGGACCGATTGGCAGATTTGCATACCTAACTGTAGTTGTATTGGTCGTCCAGTTTAGCACCTTCTCTGCTATGGGACCGCTGGCCGCAGCACTCACTATACCTGCAGCGAGTGCGGGAATAAGCATTTTGATTGCTCCCGCATATTATGAGGGAGTTACCAAAAAACAGGGTTTATACGCAATTTTAGCCGGAGCATTTGGTCTGCCAGAAGGAGCTATACCTTGTTTTTTGATTCGACCAAGCAGAGTAGCTGTCGCCAATCTCGCTGGTTGCACAATAGCTGCAGCAGTCGCCGCTATTCTGCAGGTGCAGTGCTATGTGCCTTTTGGCGGAGTAGTCGTTCTTTCTCTGGTCAATAGTCCGATAAATTACATTATTTCTATCACCGCCGGGGTGTTGATTTCACTGCTAATTCTCCATTCCTCAAGGCCTGACAATTCATCTATAAATTAAAGCGATTTCTCGAATTAAAAAAACTCCGTTAATGTACTTTGACACTCAAAAGCAATGTCAAAACTGCAAATAACGGAGTTTTATTTTGTCTGCTACGCAATGAAAAAACTTCTTCATCTCTAAAACTATTTTTTGTTCAACAACAGCGTTTCGATAGAATCCAACGTTGTCTTCACGAAATTTTTGCTTATTACCCCGCCGTGGCTTGCGATAATACAGCTTGTATCCAGCTCCAGATAATGTTTTAACGTCTGCGCATAATCGCCCAAATCATCTGTGCTCTCGTAATGCAGCGGATCCTCGACATTATCCCCGACAAACAATATCCGTCCAACGCGGTCGTAACAAGATGATGAATCGGCAGTATGCCCCGGACTGTGGAAAAATTCAACGCCGTCTTTTTCAAACACCAGTCGGTCGGAAAAAGTAAGCTCAGGCAGCCTTATCAAAATTTCTTCCCTGGCGAAATCCGCCTCATTTTCCAGCAACTGCTCTTGTCCGTGTTTTTCAATCGCGGTTCGCGTCAATTCGCTGGAAACAATATTACTGGTTTTAAATGCGGCGTTACCCCAGATATGATCCCAATCGTAATGCGAATTGAACGCCACATATTTCTTCGCGCCGTATTCCGCTTCAAGGTGCTGTTTCATTTTTTCGATATAACTCTCGCCCAAATAAGTGTCGCAGAAATAGTAACAGTCCGGGCAAACGATGACATATACACTCGTGCGGCAGCCATATTTTTCCAGCAATTCATCAAACGTGAACAAAACCCCGCGCGAAGCAATTTTCTCAGTTTTCATTAACTCAACTCCAACGCCGTGCCATTTATTCTTTCTATTCGCAATTTTTCCAGCAATCCCAGACCCGATAACACTCTTAATCGGTCAATCAATAAACTTAATCAACCGTTTTGCTTCAACCTGCTCGTCAATCCACCTGTAGACATTGTTGATTTCATGCAAATAATCATTATCGATTTCGAAATGATTTGCCTGATTTATAATACAAGACTCCCTGAGTTGTGCGTGCAGCGAAATGAAGTTTTCCAGGCTAATATATTCATCCAATTCTTTGTGCTCAATCGCACTCATGTTCTCAATAATCCCGGAAATAAAATGCTTATCGAGATAGTTTTTCGAAAACCCTATGTATAAAGAAATGATCTGCTTCTGATACTCAGGTTCGAAGTCACTCATATGCCCCGTGGGAATATAGCATCCTTCAATAATGATGTTTTGGTTATTTTCGATATTAGTCGTTATTATGCCCCGGATAATTGGCCACAGTTTCTCTGTGATTTCAGTTTCTGGGTCCGCTGCTGAAAAATCACAATACTTGCTACCACGAATCAGCCCCATTTTTATATGATCAATCGACAAATACGGTATTTTATATTTCTCAAGTAATGTCTGAGCCATCAATGTTTTTCCGGAACAACTGACTCCGCCAATCAAAATTACCACATTTACCAGCTCCTCTGCATAGTTATATTCTTCGGATCATATTGCGGAATGTGATTTTCCGCATAAACTTTTTTAATTCTACTCAGCGATCATCGCTCTCCAACTAATCAATACTTTCTGTTACCCGCTCCAGTGCCGGAGTCAAAATCAATGCACCGACAATGCCGCTCGTAAATTGCAGCAGATTGCCAATCAACTGAGGAATCGCGCCGCCCGCTCCATAAAGCAGATATGACACACTCTGGTAGAGTACCGCCATAATCAAACTGCCGATAACAAGCGCAATCAACCTGCGTAACAGTGACTTGCTCCGGTAGGCGATCAGACCGACGACATAGCCTTCCAAGCCATGAATGCAAAAACTTGCCGGTGCCCAAATAATGTTATAGCCACTTAACAACGCTGATAGTGTAGCACCAAGTGCTCCAGCGGCAGCGCCGGCATTTTTGCCAAACGTCAACGCCAAAGTCATTATCACCGCATCGCCCATATGCGGCAATCCATGAAATATTGGGATTTTCAATACATATGTGGCGACAAATACCAGACCCGCAAACATCGCATATTTTGCAATAGTTGTTGTTTTCACCCTCATCTACTCCTAACAGTCTTTTAGTTTGGATTTATTTTTTTGGAACGCTCGATTTCGGTTGACGATAATTCACTCCGCGCACTCGCAACCGCTCGCCCGCCGCATCCAGCCGCTTGCTGAAATCCGCCCAATTCCGTCCGGTTCTCGGACTCCAAACTACTTCCGCAAGTGCACACAGCCGCGGGAAAATCATATATTCCAAATGCTCATCAGTCTGTACATATTCCGTCCACATGTTCGCCTGACCGCCGATAACATGCTTGCGTTGCAACGGCTTGATTTCCTTAGGAACCGGCTCAAGCTCATAAACTTTTTCTATTGGCAGGAATCCGCCCGGTATGGCTTTGGGTTCTTCAGGTTGGCTACTCTGGATATAGTCCAAATAGCAATTAGTAGTCGGTGTCATTACGACATCATGTCCCATATTTGCGGCAGCAATTCCACCGACATTGCCGCGCCAACTCATGACCGTTGCGTTCGGCGCCAATCCTCCTTCGAGAATTTCATCCCAGCCAATCAGGTTACGATTGTGTTGATTCAGGTACTGCTCAATCTGACGCACAAACCAGCTCTGCAGCTTATCCTCGTCCTTCAAGCCTTCGCGCTTGATCCTTTTCTGGCATTTTAGACACTCACGCCAACGATCCTTCGGGCACTCGTCGCCGCCGATATGGATGTACTTGGACGGAAAAATCGCCAATATTTCATCAAAAACATTGCGCAAAAACTCGAACACCTTATCGTTTCCGGCGCAATATACTTCATTAAACACTCCGCCGGTTGACTCAAGTTCATACGGTCCGCCGGTACAACCCAGTTCAGGATATACGTACAACGGCGCCGTGCTGTGCCCGGGCAATTCGATTTCCGGAACAACCGTGATAAACCGCTCCGCGGCATAACGGACAATCTCTTTGGCATCATCCTGTGTATAATAACCGCCGTATTTTCCGTTCTTGTAGTGCGGAGTAACACCGTCCGGCATTCCGAAACCGCTATGTGCGCGCCAAGCCGCCTGCTCAGTAAGTTTGGGATATTTTTTGATTTCTATCCGCCAGGCTTGATCTTCAGTTAAATGCCAATGAAAGACATTTAATTTTAGTGATGCCATCGTATCGATGATTTTTTTGAGTTCGGCTATTGAAAAAAAATGCCGGCAACAGTCGAGCATAAGGCCGCGCCACTTAAACCGCGGCTGGTCTTTGATGCAAAGTGCCGGAATTGATATTACGCTGTCTGTCATTTTTGCGGTCAGTAATTGTGTTAATGTCTGCGCGGCGTAAAAAAAACCTGCCGCTGAAGACGCCTGCACAAGCATCCGTCGTGATGAAATATCGATGGCATAGCCTTCGGGCGCAAAATTGGCCGCGCGCTCAAATATTACGGCTTTGTTTGCTTTGGCAGATGGTTTTTTTAATTCTGCGTTTATTCCGGCTTCTAGTAAATGTGCAACAAGCAACTGGGCGCCGGTTCGCGCAGCAGCGCAACTTACAATATTCGTGCCGGTTCTTAGTTCAAAACCCGCACAGTTCTTCCGGCGCACTGATTTTGGTTTAGGCAGCAAACCTGTTAAATAAGTTTTATTTGTATTTTCAGTTTTCATCAGTTCCATCCAACGATATTCGCAATTTTTTCTTTAAGATACCCGGCAATAATCGCGCCACCAAGAATGTTCGGATGCGTGCCGTCGCCGACATAATGTTCATCCAACAACAACGGTTCAGGAACATTAACAGCAAGATAATGAACGTCATTGTCGCCATTAACATTATAATACTTAACTAATTCGCTGATCCAATCCCGGCAAAGCGGTCCGGCCCAACCGGGAATCGGTTCGGTACAAATTATTTTGGCAAGCGGGTTATTCAAACGGATAACTTCAATCAATTCACTATAACCTTTTTTAAATTCAGCCGCGGCAGGTTTTCTGTTGACATCGGTAAAATCGTTAGTACCAGTAGCAACAAGCACAACATCCGGTTGACCGCAGGTGAAATTCCAACGCGGTTCTGTCTCACATTTGTACGTTTGCGCATAATAATCCTGCAAATGCGGCATGGATGGCGGCCACGGCTCGTCATAGTTATGCACGACACCGATTCCGGAAATTGAAACGCAACTCCAGTCAGCGTTTAACAACCGCGCCAGCTGTACCGAAAAAGCCATATAACTGTCTTCATCATCCCAATCCTGCCCGGCGTTGCGAAACCCGCAAACTATCGAGTTACCAACAAATTCTATGCAACGGTTTTTTGAAAAATCATGCTCCAGCACTTGTCCGCCATTTGCCAATATCAAGCCGCCGAACTGACTGATCCCCAGACCGCCTTCCGTACGACGGAACAAAAACAAATCGTGTTCACCGTCAGACAAACCGGCTTCCAGTTCAATAACCGGCGCTTTGGCCTGGAATTTTTCAAACGGCGCGCCGTCCACACTGAACTGCCACCAATTATCCGGAGCATCAATTAATTTTATACTCAGGCTATTACCGGTAAACCGCACCTTAATATAGGCCGATCCCCAACCAATGCGCGCGACGCCCGGGCGGCTAAAATCCCAGCGGCCAAAATAATTAATTCCCTTATTATGAACAGGTATTTCCTTCTCCATTATTTTTCTCCCTTTGGTCGTTTTTCCGCAATTACATTTAAAAACCTGACTAATACTTCCGCGGTCAAACCCCAAATAATCCGGTTATTGTAATTATAAAACAACACCGGGTATTTTTGACGAATTTTCCAGTCGTCGGAGTAACCACACAATAAATCGAACGGGAAGTTGTCACCAGGTTTTGTACCGTGCTTGATAATTGCACGCTGTGGCTGATGCTCTATCAGCCACGGAAGCGGCACAGTAAAACATTCTTGCACTTCGTCCGGATCAAGCCGGATGTCTTCCATCTCTGCATGCAACCGCCCCGCGAAAATATGCACTTCCATCCCTAACGGACTGTTGAATGCCCCAACTTTACCAAACACCTCAATACATTCGGCGGGCAGTCCTAATTCCTCGGACGTTTCGCGCACCACGGTATTTTGCATCGTTTCATCGCCATCTTCATAGTGTCCGCCGGGAAAACAAATATCGCCCGGCTGCCAATTCAAATCAAATGACCGCACCTGAAACAACACCTCGAGGCCATTAGTCGTTTCCATCAGCGGTACAAGCACCGCCGTGCGCCGCGTCGGTGTATGTTCCGGCAGATGTTGCCGCATTAGCGCGGCAATTTTAGTAAAAGTCAATTCATTCCTGCCCATAGTTTCGCTATCTCTCAATCAATTTTCATTTTGTTTTTCAAGCCGTCTGTAAGAATTGTTTTCCCGTCAGTTGTCGAAAAAACCGCCTCAACACCGGGAAACTGTTTGAGTAGTTTTTTGCCTTCATCCACTCCGAGAATAAACAACGCCGTGGAGAAAATATCCCCATCTAATGAATTATTACAAATTACAGTGACCGCTTTAACCGTCCGCGGCTGACTGCCGGTTTTGGGATCAAGAATATGTGAATAGCGAATGCCGTTCACCTCGATATAGCGCTGATAATCGCCACTCGTTTCCATCGTATCCCAGTTGTCCAACGCCAGTGAGCCGAGCATTTTATCCGGGTTGCGGGGATCCTGAATACCGATTCGCCACGGTTTACCGTCACTACGGTTACCGATAACGCGAACATCACCACCGGCATTTACCAACGCCGATTTAATACCGTTGGCTTTCAGCACTTCAACCAATCTGTCACAAGCATAACCCTTGGCAACACCGCCAAAATCCAGTTTCATACCACTTTTGGTTAAGAACACTGTTTGGTTCTGTTCGTCAATAACAATGTTGTGATAATCCACCAATGGCAATAGCGTTTTTATTTGTCCGGCTGCAGGTACAAAATCATCTTTGTGGCCAATGCCCCACAATTTAGTCAGCGGTCCGATGGTAATATCAAATGCGTTATCCAACTTTGCGCTCAGTTCAGCGCTACGGCGGACACAAACAAGAACATCTTTAGATACTTTTACTGGTTTGATTCCGGCGTTGGCATTTATTTGCGACGTTTCACTCGCCTTGTCAAAGCGGTCAAAGATCTTATGCAACCGTTGTACTTCGGCAAATGCCTGGTTTTCTGCGGCTTCGGCATTTGCGCCGTAGGCAGTTATCTCAATGATAGTATCCATTAAAAATTGCGTTTGTTTGATTGGCTCAGGTGGGGCAAACAGTTTGTCCCAACCCCAAAAACCAAATAAAACCACACCAATAATTGTCAATAGCCAAAAGAATTTTTTTAACATTGAAATACATTCTCACTTCATACTACTTCAAAGGCGACATGATTGATGCTAAAAGCAATTTCTTTTTCGTTATTTTCAAATTTCGGCATTTTTATTTGAAAACAGTTCCCATCCATATTATACTATGAAAAATTCTTATTCTGAGAGGTTTAACCAACAATGGAGATAAAAGACTTAATCGCACGCATCAATGAATTGGCAAACAAAAAGAAAACCGTCGGACTTGCCGACGAAGAGATCGCAGAACAAGCTGTTTTGCGCCGTGAATATCTCGACGGTATCAAAGCGCAGGTCAAGACGCAGCTAGATTGCGTCACCGTCGTAGAAAACGAACCGAAAGTACATTGATCGGAGAAAAACTATGCCTTTTGACGTTTATCTGCTGTTGCCACTACTAGTTGCCGGTTTTGTCGCAGCGTTTGTTGACGCGATGGCGGGTGGCGGCGGTTTGATTTCCCTACCAGCACTGTTGCTTGCCGGGATGCCGCCAGCTTTGGCGCTTGGTACCAACAAAATGGCAAGTTCAATCGGCACCGCTGCCAGCGCCGTAACTTTCATCCGTGCCGGAAAATTAAACCTGCGGCTGGTACTCAAGCAAATTCCCTTTACTTTTCTGGGCGCCGTACTCGGCGTATTTGCTGTCCAGCATATTTCCAATGCAATCCTCAAACCGCTGATAATCGTCCTGTTGATTGCCGTCACGATTTATACAGTTATGAAAAAAAACTGGGGCGATGAATCGTCCTATATCGGCTCATCGCACCGCGAACTGGCGCTGGCGTTTCTGTTTGCCGGCGGGCTAGGTTTCTATGACGGTTTTTTCGGTCCGGGCGCCGGATCGTTTTTGATTTTCTGCTTTTTGTATATGGGTTTCGATTTTGTCGAAGCCTCCGCCAACGCCAAAGCACTCAACCTCACCAGCAACCTTGCAGCGTTAATAACTTTTGCCTGTTTAAACCAGATTGACTACCGCTACGGTATCCCGATGGGGTTGATAATGATTATCGGCGCCCGGCTTGGCGCAAAACTGGCTATCAAAAAAGGCGCCGAGTATATTAAACCGCTGTTCGTTATTATGACATTGTTGCTGATAATTAAAGAGCTTTGGCAGTTTTTTTAATACTGTTGCCAATCTCTGTGCGCACTCTCTGCACACAATCAGCCCAATCACCAAAGGTCGGCTGGCGGAAAATCCGCATCGTTGGATACCAGAAGTTGTCTTCAACATTTACACCCCAGCGCCACTCGGATTCAAAGAACAACAATAACCAAACCGGCTTGCCGAGCGCGCCGGAAAGATGCGCTATAGCGGTATCCACGGTCAAAATCACATCGCAGCTTTCAACTAATGCCGCAGTATCCACAAAATCGCGTACCGCGTTCATTGGATTAATCGTATTCGCGCCAAAATCATAATCGGCCAGATTTTTATTGAGATTTACCCACAGCACTTCTTCAATTTCCAACAACGGCTGAATGTGTTCCAATGGGCAGTCGCGAATTTTGGTACGCGGCAAATCCGGATTACCACTCGAGCAAAAACCAATTTTCAAGCGTTTATCACTGCGAATGTCCGCAGTGATTTTTTTTATGTCCGCGCTACATTCCAATCCGGAAACATCGATATACTTATCCCGCGGATAGGCAACATAAGGCAAATTCATCCGTAGCGGCAAACTGAGCATTGCCACCGCATAATCATAGCGGCAGATTTCCTGTGCCTGCACTCCGGGAATATACTCCAGAACATTGTCAACATAAGGAATATTCTTAAATAGCGGTACTAACGGTTTTTGCACCACCAAATTTATCGTTCCGCCAAACATTTGCTTTATCAGCGGCACAAACCGCACAAACTGGAGAATATCGCCCATCCCCTGTTCGGAATATACCATAAGCGTTTTCCCGAACAACGGCTCACCATTCCATTGCGGCATAATTTTGGAAACGTGAATCATCCCGCTTAACTCCAGCCGGGATTCGTATAACTTGCAGCCCTCTTCAAAACTCCCCATCAACAACATTAACAAACTGCAGTTCCATAAAAGCTTTACTTCGTCCGGTGTGCCTTTAGCAACTTCAAGCGCTTTGTCAAATGCCAACCGTGCCGCATGCAATTGCAGTCGGCTCTGGTAGAATTTCGCCATGCCGTTCCAGTTAGCAGCCGATGCCCGATGCTCAATCGCGCTTCGAATCATCAGCTCAATTTCGTCATTCGGCAGCGGTCCCGGGCGTTCTTCGCCAAGATCTTCACATAACCACTCGCAATCCGGCTGAATTTTGCAAATTTTGCGCGCAGTTTCCGCAAATCCCGCCGCATCGCGGCCAGCTTTTTGAATTTTAGCGAGATTACTAAGCGCCGAAATATCTCCCGGCCGCAGGTCCGCCGCCATCTTGAACCATTTAGCAGCATTTTCATTGTCTTTGTTGCGGTGCGCGAGTGTCCCCTTGAGCATTATTTCGTCAAATCCTGCAATTCTGCCGACAATTTTCTTGAGCAAATTGTCGGCTTCTGCCAACAATTCCGCACTTGCCGTTTCCTGCATCAGAATCGCCCTGCACAATTGGTGTTGCTGCAACAAATCTACCGGACACCTGCGCCAAGCCGCTTCAGCATCAACAAACATTCCGGCATCAAAAAACAACGAGCCGGCCTCTCTCAGGTATTGTACGTTATCCGGAACCAGCTCTAGCAATTTTTTGTAGGCGCGTGTAGCCTCCATAACATCATTGACACGCAAACAACTTACTGCCAAATTCCGCACCGTTTCGCTGTCGCTCGCACCTTGAGCGATGGCGTTAGCAAAGCAGTTGCGCGCCGCCACCCAGTCATTGCGCTTTGCCGCGTTTACGCCCTCGGTTTTCAAAGCGTTTATTTTGGAAAACCCGGTAGTAACCACATATTTCATTTATTTACTGCCCCTTGCTGATTATTAATAAGGTTTTTGCGGATTTTTTCATAAAGAACTTTCTGCTCTGCCGTCAACCCGCCCGAATCATCGTTAATTTGAACGTCCATACCGTTATCCAAACCGTAGTGCACCACTCCGGTTTGAAACTTTCCGTTCAAATTTTGTTTGACGATATTATACAACACTGCTCCAGTATTTTTAAACACCGCTGCAAGTACCAACCGGGATTGCGCTTTCGTCAAGTCCGCAAGCGGATTTGCACCGCAAGTGATTATTTTGACCGGCTGCGTCAGATAACTGTTTATTAGCGCCAGTTGATCCGCATACATACCATTTACAAAGATAACATCAACTTTTTTGGCAGCATTGGACTTCTGATCTATAGCTGGTTTAGTTTTTGCCGGTTCGGGTTTTTGCAGCGCTGCCAGCTCTTCTTTGGTTATTGCTACTAACTCGCAAGTTCGGTTCGTCTCTTTTATCCCGCGCAGAAAAGCTTGTTCGTAACGTGACTGGTTGTTTTCAGCACTATAATCAACAAAACCGATCTTTCCGGTCTTGCTTGTCAATCCGGCTAAAACTCCCGCCGCCAATCCGGCTGATTGCTCGTCAAAGTCAACCTCTTGCAGGTTGCCAATCGCCGATTGATAAATACTATCCAAGCGCACAAACCGGGTATTGGGATAAACAGCAGCAATCTGCGGCAATCGCCCGCCCAGCTCATTATCAAACAAAAACACTAATTTGTAATCGTTAGCCGCAAGCAAGCGGAGCAAATATTCTTCATTTTCATTGTTTGCCGCAGTTTCAAACATTTTAGTCTCGATATTATTACCAAAATCGCGATACGCCGCATGCAATCCACCGTCGGCCGATTGGTTGCGGCCTTTGTCAGTCGATCCGCAAAAATTCAGTATCAAGCCAACTTTCGTCTTGTCAGCCTTGGCGGTATCAGAAACACCGCAACCGGATAACAATGCACAAATCAATAGTACAACTATTGCGCAGTTTTTTTTCATATTTATTTTTGCGCCATCAGTTTTTTGACAAACGGTGTTAACAGCAACATTATTATTGCCACTGCAACCAAAGCCAGTGCGCATTTCCAGTACAATCCGTAATACACATTCGACGTATATACCACATCTTGAACTTTGTCTTTAGGGATTTCGGCAAGGCTGGTCAGGAAGCCGGAAAAATAACCGCCAACCGAACTACACAAGAACCACGACCCCATCAACAACGCACTATAGCGTTTGGGCGCAAGAGCACTGACGGCCGACAGGCCCATCGGCAGAATATTCAGCTCTCCCAAAGTGAGGATGGCAATAGCCAATATTACCCACCAAGCCGAAGCTTTGACGCCGGTCTCAGCGATCCCGGACGCCACCCAGGCGAGCAGACTGGAACTAGTAATCGCAAAACACAAGGCAATAACAATTTTGCTCGGAATCGACGGATTTCGGTTTTTGTCGGCAAGCTTCGCCCACAACCAGGTAAATCCGCTCGCAAACACAACTACCGATAATGCATTTGGTACAAGTGCGAAAAAGGATGAGGCCATATCTGCACCAAACAGGCTCTTATTAAAATCACGATCGACAAACAACGTAAGCGAATTATTCATTTGTTTGAACAACGCCTGGAAACAAATCGCTGCAAGAATAATTATCAATATTGCAAATATTGAATCACGCTCTTTTTTATCTTTACAAGTCAATGCCAACACTGAAATACCGGCAACAATAATCATACTCAAATAAGTAATGACAACCTTGGTTTGGCCGGAGTGCTGGAACAAATAAACCATCGCCGCAAATACAGCGATAGTACCAATAATTGTCCATGTCAGGTTGGTTAGAATCAGTGGCCGTTTAAACAGGTTTTTGCGTTGAAATCCATCGGCGGCATTGTTGTAATATTTATAGCCAAATTGAAAAATAATCAACCCGGCAAACATTCCGATAGCCGACAGATAAAACCCCTGGGTCCAGCCATATTTTTCGGCTACATAAGTTACAATTAATCCGGCGAGCAACGCTCCCACATTAATACCCATATAAAACAACGTATAACCGCTGTCACGGTGCGTATCGCCGTCTTTATACAGCTTTCCGACCATTACCGATACTGTGGATTTTAGATAACCGGTGCCAATGGCAACCAGCGCCAAACCGGAGAATACGTACACTACGCCGCCGCCCATTGCCAGCAGCAAATTGCCTAATAAAATAAATATACCGCCGAGCGTAACCGAACGGCGGAGACCAAGCACACGGTCAGCAACAAAACCGCCTAATATCGGCGTCATAAACGTAAATGCGATATATGTTCCCGATGCCAGCGCTGCCTCTTTGTCGGTAATTTCCAGACCGGTAGTCAAATATAGAATTAAAATTGCCGAAATTCCATAATAGCTGAACCGCTCCCACATTTCGGTCAAAAACAGGAACACTAACCCTTTTGGATATTTCTTACTCATTCTCTCTCCCTTTAGTTAACCGTGTAACTAATTAATTTATTTCTGCAATTTTCTCCCAACCGACTATATCGGTGATTCCCATTCCCGGAGCATCGGGTAATGTTATCGTCCGGCTGGCAAACGTCGCGCCGCCAACCACCGGATTGCCGCTTGTCAACAATGGTGCATCCAGGTCCGTACGGGTAACACAACGTTTTCCGGCGGCAAAGGCTGCCGCCGCACCAGCACCAACCGCCGATTCCATCATACAACCAACCATTACTTCCATACCGAAGGTTTCAGCCATCGCTGCGATTTTCTGAGCGTTGTACAAACCGCCGGCTTTCATCAACTTTATGTTAATCAAATCAGCGGCCCGGGTATTTAACACCCGCATTGCATCCCACGGACTGAATATTGCTTCGTCCGCCATAATATCGGTCGCCACGTTATCCGTGACAAACTTCAACCCTTCAATGTCGTGTGCGACAACCGGCTGCTCCACCAACTCAATAGCAAATCCGCCATCTTCAAACGCGCGGATTGTTCGTACCGCCTCTTTCGGCTGCCACCCCTGGTTAGCGTCACAGCGAATTTTGATATCGTAACCGACAGCTTTGCGGATAGCTCGTACTCGCTCGATATCCACCCGGGAATCAGTCCCAACTTTCAGTTTAAGTTCAGTAAATCCATCCGCCACATACTCACTCGCATCCTGTGCCATCTCTTCCGGTGAATTCACACTAACGGTGATATCCGTATAAGTAAAATTGGAAGCTCCGCCAAACAGTTTGTATAACGGCAACTTAAATTGCTGGCCAAACAAATCATAACACGCCATATCCAATGCCGCTTTGGCTGAAGAATTGCGCAACGCTGATTTGTTGATAATCGCCATGATGTTTTCCAATTCATCAATGCGCTCACCAATAAGTTTTGGCCCGATAAAGGTTTGAATGGCTTCGATTATCGAACCGCGGGTATCGCCGGTAATTACCGCGGTTGGCGCTGCCGTACCGTAACCGATTGCGCCGTTATCAGCAATAACTTTGATAATTATGTCTTCCATACTGGTCGCGATCCGTAACGCCGTTTTGAAAGGTTTTTTCAAGGGAATGCTAACCGCCCCGATTTGAATGGACTTAATTTTCATTGCCGCTCTCCTCCAATTTAGCTTTTCAACATATCTATATATTAAAAAAATTAAATCAACTTCGCCAGTAGCCCTTGCTTAACTTTAACTGCGTCGTGCGGACAAAATTCCTGACAACAAAAACAACGAATGCATCTGTGTTTATCAATAACTGCCGCCTGATTGACAATAGTTATCGCGGCTGCCGGGCAAATTTTGCCGCATTCACCGCAGCCCACACATTCCAAATATTTTATTGCCGGACGGGCAGTCAAAAACCGGCGCAAAATATTGATTAACCAGGGCGGATAAGCTTCACTGGTGCTCGTGTAAGATTTCGCCGGTTCGAATTCGCAACGAAAAGCGTGGGCACTGCCCACAACGGTAATATCGGTTACCGGACATACTTCGCCACGGGCTAACGCACGTTCATAAAGTGAATTCATTATATTTGAAAAGCCCATTTTTTCAGTCATAATCGCATCTACGGCATAGGGATTTTTACCGCCTAAAATCATTCCGGCAAACTTAGGGGTGCCGTTACGCGGCCCGTTTCCTTCCATGCCAATGACACCGTCAACTATCGAAAACACCGGCCGCTTGCAACTACAAATATCTATCAGTAACTCGGCAAACTGTTCCTGCTGTTGCATATTGAAATGCCATTTTGCCTTATTCGTTCCCGGTATAATCCCAAACATATTCTTCGCAGCGCCAGTCGTCCCCATAAAAGTATGGGTTTTCATTTTGGCGAGCGAGATTATTTTTTCAAAAGCCACTACTGCCTTGGCAACAAAAAGTTTTTTCACTGCCCGTCCATGCGGTAATTTTATTTCTACTCCGTCCGAAAAATCCAACAATTCAACCTGCAGCTCCCTGCATACCTCAAGTATTCCGCAACGCTCGGCAGCTTTGCGGGTTGATGCTAACCCTGGCGAATCACCAACATAAGGTTCGGCGCCGCATTCGCGCACCAGCTTGATCATCGCCCGCACAATCTCCGGGTGGGTAGTAACTGCATGTTCTTTACTTACTGCATCCACCATGTTTACTTTTAACAGCACCTTGTCGTTGGCATCGATAAACTTATTCAGACCGCCATGTTCCACGAAGATTTCCCGCAGCGCCCGTTCGACAGTGCCGCTTTGATAATCGCCGGCAATTGCCGCAACAACTTTTTCCATATAACATCCTTGTTTTGCCAAACTAATTTGATTATTAATAGCTGTATCGTTATAATTTATTTTAGATAGATTATAAGCCATCCATAATAATTGTTCTACAAAAATTCGGAGGTGCATCTTGGTAAAACGCAACCCTGTACCGCAGGCAAAATGCGATTATTGTAAAAGTGTCTCGCTGGAGGTCGACCGCAAAAATACTGCCAGCAAAAAATGGGATGACGTCAAGTCGGTTTTCGGCAATGAAAATATTTTACCAATGTGGATAGCGGATATGGATTTTACCGCTCCGCAACCAGTACAAGCTGCGATTCGTCAACGTGCCGAGCATGGCGTTTTCGGCTATGCTCACAAAGACGAAAATTTTTTCAATTGCATCGTCAACTGGCAAAATAAGCGCCATGGTTGGGAAACCAGCCCTGATTGGATAACTACCACTCCGGGTGTTGTTCCGGCTGAAGCGATAGCCGTGCTGGCGTTCACACAACCGGGCGATGAAATCATCATTCAGCCGCCGATCTATCCGCCGTTTTTCTCAGTTGTACAAAAAAACAATCGCACGGTTGTTGAAAACCCGCTGGTATTAAATGACGGACAATATCAAATCGACTTTGAAGATTTGGAGCAAAAAATCACAGCAAAAACCAAAATGGTGATTTTTTGTTCGCCGCACAATCCGGTCGGACGATGCTGGAAACGCGAAGAATTGGAAAAGTTTGCCGAAATAATTGTCCGGCACAATTTAATTGTAATAAGCGATGAAATATTTGCCGACCTGATTTTTCACGGACAGAAGCATATTCCGCTTTGCAGCCTCAACCCGGCAATTGCAAACCGGACGATTCTCTGCAGCGCGCCGAGTAAAACTTTCAATATTGCCGGATTATCGACAGCATACACAATAATTCCTAATCCCGAATTGCGTGAGCAATTCCGTTACCAGTTGGCGGGATTGGGATTAAATGAGATTAATAATTTTGGCATTGCCGCGCTAACCGCAGCCTATACCGAGGGTGAACAGTGGCTCAGCACTTTGCTCTGCTATCTGCAAGGCAATCTCGTTGAATTGGAACATTTTCTCAGTGCCCGTATTCCGCAAATCAAACTTATCCGTCCACAAGCAGCTTTCCTTGCCTGGCTGGATTGCCGCGCAATCAGCGAAGACCCGGCAGTGTTACAAGATTTTTTTGTGAACAAGGCACAAATCGGCATCAATAACGGTATGGCGTTCGGAACACAAGGTCATGGCTTCATGCGCATAAATTTCGCCTGTTCGCGCGCGCTTTTACTCGAAGCGCTGGAACGGATTGAAGCTGCGTTGAAATGAGCCTAACACAATTACTGACGCTCTCGACACTTGCGGTTTTGCACTTGATTAAGAAAAAGGCACGACGATGAATATCGCAAGATTAATGTTAAGAAGCGAGGAATACCACATGAGCAACTATACTTACCGCGATTACCGTCCCGGAGACGAAATCGCACTAAATAAAATATACAAAGACACTTTTTTGGAATTCATGGATCCGGCTATTGAACCAGAGGGTGTTGAAAACTTTCTTAAAGCAATCCAACCGGAAGTAATTATCCAGCGACTAATTGAAGGAAAACGTTCAATTATTGTTGCCGAATGTAAAACGGGCATAGTCGGCGCAGTCGAAACCAAAGACGGCAACCATATTTCCATGTTATTCATTGATAAAAGCCACCACCGTCAAGGAATTGCCAAAGAACTTATGCTTCAAGCGATAAACCGGTTCCGCGAAATTAATCCCAACTTGCAAACAATTATTCTCAACTCCTCGAAATACGCAATTCCCTTTTACGAAAAACTGGGCTTTGTCTGTACCGGCCCCGAACGAAAGCGCAACAGTGTACTTTCAACACCAATGGAAATGAATGTTTCTAATCAAATGACCTAACAACAACAATTTCATTGTGATAAACGAATGTTTTCTATGCATCAGCTAGAGAAAGGAACATAACAATGTTAACAGTCGTAAAGCTGTTGAAAATTCTGTTGTTTGGAATTGCCGGATTTGCCGTGCTTATTTTTTCAGAGCTTTTTACGGCGTTGGAAAAATATTTTACCAGCGCCGAAGCAGTTTCACTATTAAGTGACATTCGCTATCTGGTTGTAACGTTATTAATATTGCTTTTGCTGTATGCTTTTTCTTGGCGGAGAAAAAAAGAAGTAGCTGTTTACGGTTTGGCACCGACACCGAAACGACTAAAACAATGGTTGCTTGGAATTGCAATTGGCGCACCGACGCTTTTTATTGCGGCTGCTATCCGTATCTATAATACCGGACTGACCATGCAATGGAACTGGACGTGTGGAATAACGCTGCTGCTTCTTTATATCTGCGGAGCATTTTTTCAAACATTTAGTGAAGAAATGTGGTTTCGCACCTACATTCCCTACAAATTACGCCAGTTGTTCTCGGCACGAATAGCAGCACTGGTCGTCGGGTTGATTTTCGGCTTGTTGCATTTGGTTCATCCCGATTTTACTTTTGTAGGCGTAATCAACGGAATTTTGATCGGTGGTTTGCTGACATATATGTATTTTGATACCGGCTCAATCTGGATTTGTGCCGGTTGGCATTTTGGCTGGAATTTCTTTTTGGGTTTAATAAATTCTAAAGTTTTCGTGACCTTGTCTTTTGCCGGTATTCCTCGCCGGATAAGCGATATTGAATGCGGTTGGCCATTAACACTGCTACTCTTAATCACCTGCTTTATGTGGTCGACAATAAGAAAATCTCGATTTATAAAATAAGGAAATTTTTATCAATAAACTCAACGAGTATATTGATTTGTTGACACAGAGCGTGAATCGTCAATACTCAGTAGTACAAAAATTATAGGGACAATGATCTAAACTCAATTGGCTTCAGACAATTCAGTTAACTCAAATTTTCTGAAGCTCATAGCGAAAACGAATACCCTAAGCCGCATGTGGCTCCCTGGAAAAGCACATTTGAGCCACTATTAATACCGAGCGCATGCACATCGTTAGGAGCTGCATAAGTTTTCTGTATCTGTCCAGGCGCCAAAGCAATACCGTCAAGCCAGAGCACTTCGTAGCCTGCTTTCAACTCCACACCATAGCCAACTTGATATTTTATCGTAAGCCCGACTTCACAAACGAATGCGAACTGGTTGGTAGTGGCTTCAGATGGATATACAGTCTTCTTGATACTGACTCCGGTTGATTGTGTAGCATAGTTGTCGAATATTCCGGTTTTTAAGACTCCGTCCAAAGAAAAGTTACCTAATTTGAGAATTTTTCCATCCACACCGATTTGCAACCCATAAAGGTTGTTCGTAGTGTTCGTATTCCAAAAAGGCGGATAATTGTCTGGCGGATTCTCACCCAGTGGAATTTGGCTAACATTGGGATCAAGCACGTCCAAATTATTTTTCCATACAGGATCGTGTTGATCAGCGGGTGTCATTGTCCCTTGAAGGTTGTCATTCAACTGCAGCCAGCGAAATCCGGCAAATAGCGTGAGTCGGTCGGAGATATTCATTCGTCCATTGATTTCCGCATTATAAAGATTTGTGGTATTTCCCCAAGTCAATCCCTGGTATGGAAAATCCTGAGTTTGCCAAAAGCCACCGGGCGACTTCATCACCAACCAGTTGCCGTTCGGACCGACCGTAACGCTGGCGCTCTGGTTAGCGATATTAAAATATTCGCACTCCACACCGAATCTTGGATCTAACTGGTATGTCAGGCAGATTTTCGGTCCGGCAGAAAACCCAAATTGAAATTGATTGCTGTTGAAGGCTTCGGTGCCAGATTTATATGCCGATTGAGTGAATGTGTAGTTGCCCGGAACCAGCGAGACCAGGGTTTGATTTACGCCGCCTATGCGATTCAAGGCAATAACTTCAGCCGAGACAGTCCAGCGCCCTGCAGATAATGCCATATCGCTCGAATTCTCTTGGTCTGCAGCCGAAACAGCCGACGGCAGAAACAAAGCGGCAAACAGGATAACGAGGAGCCAGACTTTGTCAAACCTTCGTCTGTTGCGAACCGGTTTCATATCTTCGGTTTTTGCAAATTTCATCCAAGTCCCTCTACAAGTTTTTTCTCTTATTTTTTTATTGCACTTATATGTTTATTTTCGACGCAACCAGTTAAAACCCTTCTTTGTTTTGTAAACAAAAAGTTCCTCCGAAAATTATCCGGAGGAACTTTTTGCTATTTAAGTATGAAATTCGTCTGTAAACATTCTTGCGAGCTGCCGCCAAGAAAAACTGTAAATTCACCGGCTTCGACAATTTTTTGCATATCAGCACCGTAGAATTCTAACATCGTTGCACTGATTTCAAATACAATCGTCTTCCACTCACTGGCTGTCAATTCAATTTTTTGGAATCCTTTTAATTCCATAACCGGACGTGTTATCGAAGCTACCAAATCGTGGATATACAACTGCACAACTTCTTTTCCGGTTCGACTACTGTTATTGGTCACATCAACGCTGACAGTAATTATATCGTCAATCGCCATTTCCGGGCTGCTCAAACGCAAATTAGAATAATCAAACCGCGAATAGCTCAGTCCAAAACCAAACGGATACAGTGGCGTATTGGGCGAATCGAGATATTTCGAGCAATACTTGTTATCGGCATCGAACGGGCGGCCAGTGTTCTTGCAGTTATAGAAAATCGGCACTTGTCCGATGCTGCGCGGCATCGTCATCGGCAATTTACCGCACGGATTAAAATCGCCAAACAATACATCGGCGACCGCATTGCCGGCGCGTGAACCAAGATGCCAGGCCTGAATGATTGCCGGAATATTTTCCACCTCCCAGGCGATTGTAAACGGCCGTCCGCTTTGCACAACTAAAACCACCGGCTTTCCGGTAGCGTGAACAGCGCGAATCAATTCGCCTTGACCGCCGGAAAAGTTTAAATCCGTCAGGCAAGCCGCCTCGCCCGAACTATCGGCAAATTCACCGAGAACAACAATTGCAATATCGGACTGCTCGACTGCCTGTACCGCAGTTGCCAGCTCACTTAAATCTTTGTGTTCTGCAGAACACCCGGCTGCATAAGTCACCACAGTATTATTGCCAACTGCTGCCCGCACGCCTGCGAGCACAGTTACTGCTTTGTTCGAATCAGTCTGCGCACGCCAGGCGCCGCAAGCATCCTGCTTGCTGTCGGCAAACGGTCCGACGACCGCAATTGACGTAATATCCTTGGCTAGCGGTAATAATGCGTTTTGATTTTTTAACAATACGATGCACTCGCGCGCTAATTGTCGGGAGAATTCAAAGTGCTCCGGTGCTTCGACCACTCGCCGCTCCAGCTCTAAATCAGTATTTTTGTGCGGCAGTTCAAAGAGATTTAGTGCAAACTTGCTGCGCAGCACCCGCCGCACCGAATCATCAATTACTGCTTCCTCAACCGCTCCTTCAGCTACCAGTTCCGCCAGATATTTACTGTAACTGCCACTGCACATATCAATATCCACACCGGCGTTAATCGCCAGTGTTGCAGCTTCTTTATCGTTTGCAGCCACACCATGCGCTACCAGCTCATGCACCGCCGTCCAGTCTGATACCAGACAACCGTTGAAACCAAATTCGTCGATAAGCACATCTTTGATAAGCGTCTTATTTGCCGTCATCGGCACCCCGTCAATCTCGTTAAAGGCCGGCATAATCGAACCGACTCCGGCAGTAACTGCCGCTTGGAAGGGCGGTAAATACACTTCGCGCAACGTCCGTTCAGTTAAATCACAAGTGAAATAGTCGCGCCCGGCCTGCGCAGCGCCATAACCTACATAATGCTTGGCACAAGCCAGCACCCGGTCTTTTGCTGCGGGATTGTCGCCTTGCAACCCACGCACCCGCGCCGTTGCAATCCGCGAGCCCAAATAAGTATCTTCCCCCGCGCCCTCAATGACCCTGCCCCAACGCGGATCGCGGGCGATATCCAGCATTGGCGTGAACGCCCAGTTGACGCCGGCGGCACTCGCTTCACGCGCCGCGATTTGCTCGGATTTCTCAATCAACTCCATATTCCAGGACGCGGCTTGCGCCAGCGGAATAGGAAAGCCGGTTTTATAACCATGAATAACATCGTAACCAAACATTAACGGAATTCCCAACCGGCTCTCGTTTACGGCGATATCCTGAATTTTTTTGGTATCAGCAACACCGGTATAGTTTAGCACCGACCCGACCGCGCCATCCCGTGCCAATCGATTGAGATCTACCGGCTCGCCTTCCGGTCCGGTCAATTCAGCCCCGTTAGTATATTGCGCCAATTGGCCGATTTTTTCAGCCAGTGTCATTTGGGCAAGCAATGTGTCAATTTTTCGTTCAATTTCTGTTGATAACTTCATACTGCTCCTGTCCATCTTATATTTTCGACAAAAAAACGGAGCTGCAATTTATCTGCGACTGCAGCTCCGCTCAAGGTAATATTATTGTTTTTTGGTCATTTTCCAAGCGTCAACTTGTTTTTGCATTTCAGCTAAAAGTTTATCTACGCCAACCGCTTTGCATTTAGCATTATATTCTTTTAAGGTTGAGTCGATGTCTACCGCGCCATATTTCATGCCTTGGACATACTGTTCTTTTAAGTTATTTATCGCTGCAATTTCATCCATAACCTGGGAAGGATCAAATACAAAACCAAACAACGGTGAAATTACGGCAGAATCAATAAAGGTTTTCAATATTTCCGGTGAATTTATCGGTTCATCATCCAATAAATAGTTTATTGACTGATTGCCCAATGTAAACAGCTGCGTCTGCATATCATAATTATCTTTCCCGGCTTGAGTAATATGAATTTGCTTGTCATTAACTTTGGTATAATATTCGCCTTCAATACCAAAACAGATTAGATTGTGCAGATACGGATCCGAATTGAACAGATTGAGAAATTTCATGGCACGCGCCGGATTTTTGGAATTAGCCGCAATTGCCATTTGCGAACCGGAAATAACGTCTGTCGAAATTATCGGTTTCGCAAATGCCGGTTGGATAATAACCGGAAAGTTGGTGAGGCGCTCAATTTGAACTGATGAAAGCGGCTTTATCGAGTAAACTTCGCACACGACTTTGCCGGATCTGAATTCACTATCCGAAGCTTCTTTCAGGTATTCCTGATAGGTATAACCGCCTTCATACATTTTTCGGGCAGCTTTCATATAAGCAATGAATTCAGCATCTTCAAACTGATTAATTACTTTGCAGCTATCATCACCGAATCTAACCGCTCCGGGAAATTCTGATTTGGTGACAAAATCAAATTTATCACGTCCCTCAATCCAACCCGGATGGCGCAAGGATTTTAGTTCAGGGTGATCTGCCCGCACCTTATTAAACAGCGGGATCAAATCAGTTTCGCTTTTAACGGCAGCAAAATCAAAGCCATATTTATCCACCAATTTCTTGTTGAAAACATAACCTTGCTGATATGCATCCATTGCTGCAGGAATCGTATAATTAACACCCTTTATCTTGGTTCCTTCGAAAAGCAACGGATTCATTAATTTTATCATATCCTGGCCATATTTCGGCAACAAATCAGTAAGCGGAAAGAAGTTGCCTTTCATGGCGTTTTGCCGGTAATCAAAGGCCCACGAGCAAGTAAACATAATGTCGGCATCACCGGCAGCGACAATAGTTTGCATTTTCTTTTCATAATCGCCAAAGTCAATCATTTCCAGTTTAACCGTGCAGTTGAGTTTTTCTTTGGTATACTCGTTAACCTTTGCCATTACTTTAGCAAAATCTTTGGGCGTCGGACCGATAGAATACCAAACCAGCTCCACTGCTTGTTTTTGATCGTCTTCCAATCCGGTTGTCGAACTTCCGCAACCGCTGATTGAAACTGCGAAGGCAATCAGCAGCAACAGCGCTAATAATTTTTTCATACTCTCTCCTACTATTTATATCCCTGCGTTACGCAAAGATAACCGCGTCAAACGCGGTTATCATCATTATAGATTATACCCTGTCAATGTACAATCAATCTTATTAATTTTTACGCAGCAAACCAATAGTTACCGTACTTAACGACAAATCGCTTGTCATTATATCCGGTCAAAGTTCGTCAATTGAATATCATTGTCCCGGATAAATCTTTTCATCTCGTAGGAGGTCAGCACCGCGAGCTCGTTTGCACGCCAAACATTATAACTGCTGGACTTGATAAGTTCCTGCTCGACATATGCCGGATGACACATAACTTCTAAAGACTGAATGCCGCACTCAACATGTCTGAGTATCTCGGCTTGCAGTTGCGCAATTGATACACCATTCTCATAAAATCCGATAGTGAAATCCGCAGGCGTTCTCAGACCAGCCGCAATAATAGCTGTTTTCGTATCCCGCCCGGCAACAATATTATGATGGCGCATCGGCACGTTCAGCTCTTTGGCCAATTTTATCGCAATATCCAAGTTGCCGCCATAGAAATGCGAATGATGATGGCTGTCAATATGCGTCATTCCCAACCCCAGTGAAAAAAACTTGGCAATTTGCGCCCGGTATTCTTTTTCAACATCTTCGGCTGTAGCGTGTTCTAACATGAGCGCGGTCTTGGGATAAAAGCAGCCGCTTTCATCCACTAAACTTGGCACATCACCTGCCGGAGAAACTGGTTTCCCGCAAGTGAGTGTCAAATGAATTCCGATACGACTGATACCGGCTCCAAGAACCAGCGCTGCAGCTTGTTCCGCATACGGCATTCCTACCATCAACGTCGTATCAGAAACAATTCCTTCTGTCAGCGCCCGTAAGATTCCGTGACTGACTCCGGCATTCATTCCGAAATCATCAGCATTTATAATTAATTTCAACATTCAATTTACCTCTCAAAAATACTAATTAGCTAATCTTCAAACTCAATTTCCAAGCCGCTAATATTTTTTATCCGCGCCATCGCTTCAACATGAATACCTTGCGCTCGCAATACCTGCCCGCCCGGCTGAAATGATTTTTCAATCGCTACCGCCACTCCTGCCAATTTTGCGCCGCTTTGCTCGACGATATTGCACAACCCCAACGATGCGCTACCCATCGCCAAAAAATCGTCCACTACCAAAACTGAGTCAGCTTCATTGAGATAATTTTTACTGACCGCAATGTCGTAATCTTTGTTATGCGTATATGAATGCACGCGGGCGCTATAGACCGCCGGTCCAAGTTTGGCCGTACGGCGTTTTTGCGCGAACACTACCGGAACATTCATCGCATACCCGGCCATCACGGCAATCGCTATCCCTGATGCCTCCACCGTTAATATCCGTGTTATCTTGGTTCCTTTGAAACGACGTTTAATTTCGTCACCAATATTTTTCATCAACACCGGATCAATTTGATGATTCAAAAATGAATCTACACGTACAATTTGTCCCGGCAATACTTTTCCGTCTTTTAGAATCCGCTCTTTAATATCTTTCATATCTACCTCCAGAATAAACAAAAAACAGCGGATTTGAATCCGCTGTTTTAAACACAGTTAGTCTGCTTGGAATGGCAACAAAGCGATATTACGTGCACGTTTGACCGCACGAGTAATCTCACGTTGATGTTTTGCGCAAGTACCGGTAATACGACGAGGCAGTATTTTGCCACGCTCTGTAATTACACGCTCCAAACGTCGGAAATCTTTATAATTGATAATAGTTTTGTCAACACAGAATTGACATATTTTTTTTCTCGGTCGTCTGTTTCTAAAATTTTTCATCGCTACCTCCCTTTCAACTAATTAGAATGGGATTTCTTCTTCAGGCAAAACTTCCTGACCAAAACCGGACTGCGCAGAACCTGCACTTCCGCTGGTCGGTTTTCCTTCGTAAGCAGTATCACGCGGGGACAAAAACTCAATATTTTGCGCGACCACTTCGGCCACTTTGCGTTTTTCGCCCTCTTTTGTTTCATACTCACGCAGTTGTAATCTGCCCTCAACCAAAATACGCTTACCTTTTGTAAGGTTGTTACCGCATACTTCGGCCAGCTTTTCCCATGTTACTATCGGCACAAATTCCGTGCGCTTGTTATCGCCAAAACCACTATTAACTGCGATAGAAAATGTTGCTACCGCTTTGCCGCCAGTGGTATAACGAACTTCAGGGTCACGGGTCATATTGCCGATCAAAATCACTTTGTTCATCCTATCCTCCGCCTTATGGCCTATTCGTCAAGGTTGATGACCATGTATTTTAATACATCATCAGTGATCTTCATAACACGCTCAAGCTCGAATACAGCTTTTGGTTCAGCCGAGAATGTTACGATAGTGTAGAAGCCCTCGCGGTGCTTCTTGATCTCATAAGCAAGGCGGCGTTTGCCCCAACGGTTGATTTCTTCGATAACCGCGCCGGAATCTTTCAACAACGTCTCGAACTTCAAAATGTTCGCTTCAATTGTTTCTTCTTCCAACTGCTTTAAGATGAAAACCACTTCGTACTTTTTCATCACTTTTCTTTACCTCCTATGGTCTTAGTCAGCACTAGAACTGTAGTCAACAGGCTTACAGCCAAGTCTACAAAACATTGCTGCTTCGGCCCCCGATTTACACGGGAGCAGGGGTTGTTATACAACGCTAGGGTATTATAGCAAAAACTATTTCCATAAGCAATTATTTTAAAAAATATTCCGCCGATTTCAGCTGGCTAGCGCATATGATCGGCATGTGTTGCTACCTCACCGCGGAAATTTTTAGTCAAGGTGCAAATTTTGCAGTATGGTTCATCCCGAAAATGTTCGATGACCCGTGAAAATCCACTAAGATTCTCGTCCGGCAAATCAATTTGTCCGGTATGGCCGATCAAAACTATTTTAGCTGAATCATGCACACGGGTTAACACTTTGCGCAAATCATTGAGCGTGTAATTTTGGCTTTCGTCACAAATCGCAATGCAATGTTCAATATTGGTACCGCGCATAAAAATATGCGTCTTGGGATACAGCCAGACATGTCCGTTTTTCGCATTAATCGCCGATTGCTTGGCCATATCGCCTTGTTCAAAATGCATACAACGCGAATCTTCGTTAATTTTTGGCAAAGCATCAAACAACGGCGCCAAATATGACAACTCTTTTTCTGTTTGATTGCCCGGACGATAACCCATTTTCCGTTCTTCAGTAGGATTAACGATAAAATAGCATTTATCAAAATCACCTTTTTGCGCAAGTATTTTTGCCACCCCAAGCGCTATTTGTGTTTTACCGCTACCGGCCGGTGCATTACAGATTACCATTTTGTAATGTTTGATTGCGTCTACAAAAATTTTTTGTTCTTCCGTTAATTCGAAGTTGTAAAACATTGTGACACCTCACCATTCAATTTTTTGGCCTATCCACACCATCCGAAAATCAGCGCTCTGACATAGCAGAATGCCTTTAAATAAATAATTCGACAATTATTCATTTATTCCTGCAAAACAATTCAAGCTACCCGGCGATATTTTTTGCGTACGCTTAACAATCAAAAACTATTTAACGAACTTATTTTTGGTTATTTAAATAATGTTTCACGTGAAACATTATTTAAATGTTATGCGAAATGTTTTAATTCTCAGGCGGTATTTCAAAAGTCATTAATGAACTGCTAAAACCGTTGGTCCGAATATATCCGTATAACAAGCCCGCACACAACCAGGTACCACCAAGAACCATAGCCGGAAGTTTAAGATTAAACCAGATAAACAAGCAAACAATAAATCCCAAAACCGGTAATACAGCATTGATCCATTTGCGATGATTGGACTTCAACCAATAATGCGTAAATGTCGCGGCATTAACCCCCATAAATGATAGTAATGCACCGAAATTCAGCATTTGAGCGCCAATCTCATAAGCACCGGCATTAAGAATGCTCGAAGATATTTCTAAAGCTCCGGCGCCAAGCAAAGCAATCGTACCGACAAAAATAATATTGTTTTTGGGAATCTGTTTGACCGGATCAATTTTGCCAAAAAACTTTTTCGGCAACGCATTGCCGTTGCCCATGCCATATAGCATCCGGCCGGCAGCCAATTGCGACCCCATGCCTGAGCCCATTGTTGCAACCAGCAAAGCAATGTTCAGCAACTGATACAAAAACACACCGCCGGATTTTTGGGCGCTTAAGGAAAATGCCGACTCAACTTGATTGGCCGGAAACTGTGCCGGTCCCCAGGACAACTGCGCACAATACACCTCAGCCGCAGAAAGCGCTCCCACTATCAGGCAAACCCACACCGTCGCACGCAGAATATCACGACGCGGATTCTTCGCTTCTTCGGACATCGTTGAAATGGCATCAAAACCAATATAGGTTAGCACCGCCACCGAAGTTCCGGTAAAAACATTTGAAAAACTAAAGCTGGATGCGTTATAGAACGGCACTAAAAAGAAGTTTTTCGGATATACCGGCATATCGACTATATAACGAATCGTGTTGAAAAAATAGACAATCACGACCAGGGTCAGCGCCGCGCAGAGCAACTGGTTCAGCCGCGCTGAAGTGCGTACTCCGCGTAAATTGAGCGTCGTAAATAACAACGCATATACGACAATCCAACAATAGAACTGGGCGCTTGCACCGACAAAAGGAATCGTGCCGAGGTTCATGGTGATTTTCGCACTAAACGCCACGCAGGTCAATGGATTAAGTATATAATCCATTACCATCGCCCAGCCGGTAACGTAACCCAGAAACGGATGAATTTCCTTGCCAACAAAAGTATAGGCCGAACCGGCACTTGGATATATCCGTGCCATCTTGCCGTAGCTAATCGCAGTAAACAACATTGCGACCATGGCAATCAGTATGGCAGTCACTACATGACCATGTGCGGTATTATTTACTACTCCGAAAATTCCCATCGGCGCAGTTGGTTGTACAATAACAACACCGATAATTAACAGGTTCCAAAACGACAACTCTCTGCGCAACCTGATGCCGCCGTTTTTACCATCTGAACTTTTCATTGCAACTACCTCAGTTAAAAAATCTGACGTTGTGTATATTCGACAATCGGCCGATTATTCCTTTTTTTTGAAGACTGTGGAAAATATTTCTCTGTTCGCTTGTATCCGGTTTGTAATAAGAGTAACATTATAGCGAATAAATTTTCTCATAAAGGCGGTGCTATGATGCTAAAGACTACCGAGCCAAAACAAGCGCTCCCGGTAAAAGTACTCTATTCTTCGAAAGGAATTTCTACGCCGCTTGCGTTTCAATGGATTGATGATGTTTGGTATGATATCGATCGGGTTCTTGAACGGAAGCCCGGTTGTAGCCTGAAGCACGGTGCATTGGGCATGTTGTATAAATGCCGGGTCAATCGGTCGATAATTTTTCTGTTGGAAGAACACGGTCGCTGGTTCCTCGACCGCGCTGACGAACATCAGGCGGCAATCGAAGCAAATGATAAAAAAATAGAGAAATTTCAACTTTAGGGTCTGTGAAAAAAAGTCTGTAAATAGCCAACTATGATAAAATTTAAATAATCGTAGGAGGTTTTTTATGGCTAAGCGCAGAACCCCAATGAGCGAAGGAAAAAAGAACATCATCGCATCT